>Ga0222719_10004034_pt1 | contig 12936 bp, 16 predicted proteins | sample C33_34DmetaG_FD_165039 | JGI IMG/M metagenome (GOLD analysis project Ga0222719, IMG submission 165039) | Estuarine water microbial communities from San Francisco Bay, California, United States - C33_34D | ecosystem: Environmental > Aquatic > Marine > Unclassified | place: USA: California...
TCCATTTACCAAGAACCTCAATTTGTTTATCTGAGTATCTATGCCAAGTCTTATAACCTCTAAATGATTCAGGTAAGGTTACAATTTGTGATTCATGTACTTTAGTTCCTGCATATGTTTTACCATCTACAACATAACCAAAGTTGTTAACTTCAATACCTACTGAATGGGTATGCATATGTTGTGAACCATTTTTACCTAAGTGCCAACCATAACCACCTTCAGGAATACATTGTAGTAATTTACCATCGTAAGTATCTTCATTCCCTTTAACAGATGGACCCCCTAAAACAAATTCAGTCGCAACTGCACCTCTTGTATCCCTACTCCAATGATCTATAGTCCTATAAGGATTATGCCAACCAGCGGTGTGGTGTAAGAATAAGTATTCTTTATTAGTAGGACCTTCTTTATATTCTCCTTTAGGAAGGAAATACTGTTCTATTATTAAACCATTAGGTAGTTCAATAATTTTTTCTAAATTATCTGTTGTCGCTAGCTCATCTAACCCCATTGCTGACCATGTTTTTGGTCCAACAATACCATCAACTGTTAATCTATTATCTGATTGCCAAGACATAACTGCAGCCTCAGTCCCTTTACCGAAAATACCATCATTTCCAATATTTAAAAATTCTTGAAGTATTTTTACTTCTGATCCTCTACTACCTACTTTTAGTAACATTTTTTTTAATTTTTCATTTTTTATTATTGTGGTGGTTGGTTTGACTCAACCCATTCCATATATTCTTCTATTATCCATATATTATTTTCAATAATGTTAGATTTAACTCTATCAATTAATTCATCAAAAAACTTTTTCAAAGAAGATTCTTTTAAATCTTTAAGTGGTGTTACTTTTAAAAAACCAGAACCTAATATTTCTTCATAATCTGAATCATGATTTTCTTTACCATTCCATTCCGCCAAACCTTCATCTTGTGCAATCCAATCAGCACCAAACATCCCATTTTTTCTGTTAGGTAAAAATGATGCATACACAACTGTAAATGGTATGTTGTCACCAACACTATCTATTTGCATAGATTGGAATTCTTCTGCAATAGCTTCTTCTATTGTCATACCCATTAAACTAAATTCCCATTCAAATCCACCGAGATTAATTCTTTTATTAACATAATTATCATTATAATATGTTAGCAATATTGGTTGTATGATATCTTTGTCAGTATCATAATTAAATTCACTACCTTCCATAGAAGAATCTATATCTAAATCAATAAACAATATATCTTTATATCTTTGATAAAATTTATATACTTTAATTAGGTGATCGTAATCGTAATAATTTAAATGTTTTGCAACCTTTATTATTTTTTCACCATCCGACAAATCCCAACTATTTGTAACCTCGCCTGTTCTTTGATTTGTATAATAATTTTTTTCATCTTTAATAACATTAAAGAATTTAAGAATACCTTTATCTAACTTAGATAAATCTAAATCGTCAATTACCGACTCTATTAATAATTTTTTAAATTTCATATTATTTTCTTATGTATATATTATAAAAATCTTTTAATGGTGTAGGGATATAATATCTAATTAAAGGTTCTAAATCTTCTCTACCATCTTCTTTAATCTTTTTAATTAATTTTTTTAATTCTATTTTAGACATATTTTGTAAATCTTGATTTTTTAATAAATCAATTAAATAGTCGTCAGTTGGTGTATTCTTATCTATGTTGTTACTTATTAATTCAGGTTTCTTCAGAGGTAATTTTTCTATTTCAGGACTTTTACAATATTCTAACCTTTTATTTATATCACCATCAAAGATTTCTTTAGGTATCTTATTAACATAACTAGGGTGTTTTTTTTCTAAATCTATTAATTTTTCACAAAACACTTTCATAGTCATATTTTCCATAAATGGTTCAAATATACCATCCTCAATCATTTTAGATAGGTTTTTGGGGAATTTCCCTCTCTCCCAAGAAAGTGAGTTTGTCTGAGGTGTTTTATGTACTACACCATTCTGATCAACCATACCAAATTTTGTATATTCAACTGGTTGTCCCAAACTTAAATGATAATGATCACCAGTACCTTTTTGGGTTTTTTTGAGTCTTTCATTAATATAACCTATTTCTTCACCATATTTACCACTCAATATTATATCTAAAATTGCAGTTTCTATCTTACTATCTGTTTCATTATTCATACCACCATTTAATGGTTTAAAATCAATCGCCTTACCCCTACCATGATATCCCCATGTATGATATTTATCTTGACCACCTGTTATTTCTATTTCGACACCACTTTTATCTTCAATTTCTTTTAATATATCTATTAATCTAGTGTCAAATTTTACACCCCTTAATAAACCTGAAATAATTTCAGGTACATATGTTTCGTATTCATCTGGTAAAACATCTTTAAAATATGAAACAGGTACCCCTTCTTTTTTTGAAACGTTAACCCATGTTTCATAAGAAGAATCACCCCTCTTTTTTATATCTAAACCCAAATCTAATGCCTTATTAATAATGTTTAATGAATCAGAAACATCATTAGATACTTCAAAATCATATTTAACTTTATTACAACAACTAATACTTTTAGTTCCATCACCGCAAGGACAACCTTCTGTTTCTGATATAATTTTCTTTAATTGTCTTTCAGTAATTAATATTTTCATTTTAACTTTTATTTATAAATATTAGTAAAAATAAAAAAGGTACCCATACTGAGTACCTTTAAAAAATAATTAAAAAGATAAATTATAGTAAAGATTTTCCTTTAGTAGACTCAAATAACTTAGTAAATGTTTTTGTTTCTTCACCATAGTTATTTGTCTTACCCATAGAATCAGAATACTTATAATTGAAAAGTTTTTTCATCTTATTAGTATCTTCATTAATCATATTCTTATTTTTATAACCTAATACTGTACCTTCTTTTAAAGTATCGTCCCATCTTACTTTGAATGTTTGGTTACCGTCTGTCATTAAGAATACGTGCCCATCATACTTATAGTGTTCTGGAATTAATTTTTTCATTTCATATTCGTTTCCAAATTCATTTTTAAAGTTCAATCTTTTCATTTTACCTTCATTTATTGGTTTATCTGTTATCCTTACTTTTGGTGTGTAATGGTATTCATCTGGCGAATCATACTTATGTTTAAGATATTTCTCACTATTATCTTTTAATTTGTCATAAGTTTTATCTTCTTTTTCTCCTTCACCAAAACCATCATGTGTACCAAATACTTCATCATATTCAGAAGTATCGTTTAATGCGTCTATTCTATCCATAAACGATTTAAACACTTCAGTGTCTTCATTATCATATTTTAATCCTGACATTTTACCCGCCCCTAATGCCTCAACTTCATACGCTTCTTCGTAATCTGATCTATTTACTTTAGGTTCGATAAATTCTTCTTCCTTATCAAAATCATAATAATTTGACATTTTTTTCTCAAAGTCTTTCAATTCATCAGTATTAAAAGCCCCACTTTCTTTTCTTGCTTTCATAGCAGTTTTTAACCCAGCAGGTTCTTTTTGTTCTCTGATACTAATTTTAGCTTTTTTAGTTAAAAATCTTTTTCTCATTTTTATCTTTTTTATATAAATATCTAAAAATTAGATAATGTTATCTTTTTATTTTTAATTTACCTTTTTTTATTGTCTTCACCACTCTACTTTCGTTAAAATACCCATCTATTTCCATATCTGAGGTATCTGATAATGTAATAGGTGAACCACTAGGTCCACCAGATCCTTGATCACAATAAGGGTAATTCTTACATTTCTTTTTTATGTTAACAAATTTACCTCCGGGATATGCTTTCTTAACTCTATTTCTCCAATTACCCTTACCTTTCGCCCAAAACTTAGGGGTAATGTATTGTCCACCAACACTAGCAACTGAAGTTCCCTCACCTAACTCTTCTTCCTCTTCTAAAACTTCTTTATCTTCATTGAAAGAATACAAGCTACCTATAGGTTTATTAATACCCCCTTTAGGTAACCCATCTACGGATACAGGTATTTCTGATTTTTTAAATGTCCTTCTAATTGTTTTACCACCTAACGGTGGAACAAAGGAACCTGAAGACATTGCACTTGTAGCCTCGTCTATTTCCTCTTCATAATCTAAATCTATATATAAATCATCAAAATTAGGTTTAACATCATTAGTCTTCCTCAACTGATCAAACTCTTTTGGGGATTCTCTCCTACTATAATCATCTCTAAAGTCTCTTCTCATCCTTCTAGATATCCTATTAGAATCTAAATCCTCATCTACATTTTCTCTATATGATAATTTTACTCCATCTACACTAACTTCCTTACCATTATGTAGTTTTTCCATTTCTGATTTTGATATTCTAATTGTTTTTTTGTTTTCACCTTTTTTATCTTCTATGGCGATAATACCATATTCTGGGTCAGTGTAATAATCTGCAAACTCCGCAATGTGATCCATAGCAATTTCTTTCGCTAGTTTTTTAGAGTCAGTATGTTCCATTTCTATTTTAGTACCCACCCTAATCTCTTTTTCTATTTCTTTTACATCTACATTGTGTTTGTCCGCCAAATCTTTTGGTGACATTTTATCTGCCTCACCCCCTTTAAATTCTTCCTCTTCACTAAAAACAATGTTTTTTAAAACTTGCACATTACTCCTCTGTGCTGCCCCATGAAATTCTTGACCAATAGAAGAACGTTCTTCGTTCATATCTTCAGCCCTACATTTAATTCTCATTAAACCAATTAAATTTTCCAATTTATCTAAATCTTTTTCAGGTAACTCATGTAATTTATTTAATTGATTATACATTTTAATACCCACCCTAAGTTGGCCCATATTCTGACATGAAAGAATTACCTCCCTAGTTCTTTCATAATCGCCTTTCATTTTTTCACTATTCATCATTTTATCGCACTTACCCAAAATTGTCTTCTCATCCATAACTCTCTATAGAGTTTAACGAGAACGTCTTTATTTATTTCTACTATTTCTTTTTTGAATTTACTTCCTTTAAGTTCCTTTTCGATTATCTTAAGAACCTTCTTTTCAAGGTCATTCCCAAACGCATCTTTAATTTCTTTACGAATCATCACACCGATTTTATTTTCATCGGTTTTCGTTAAAGCTTCTTTAATTATTTGTTTAAGACGTAAATCATCCATAAAATATCTTTATAAATAAATATTAAGAATTTTACAAAAATCTACAATAATAAAATTAATGTTATTATAGGTAGAACTACAGAACCAACAAATCCCAATCTTTTAAGGTTTCTTTGTTTATTTATTTCTTTTTGTTGTTCCTCTATTGTTAAATCTTTATAATCTATTTCTTTTATCTTATTAGTAATAATATCATTAAGATTTTTTATGATTTCATCTTTGTTTTTATTCTGTAACTCTAATTTTTCTATTATACTATCTTTTAAAATAATTTTTTCGGAATTTAAACTATCCCTTTCAACATAGACATTTAATAAACTATCTGTAATTTCATATTCTAATAAATCAGATAGTATGAGTTTTACATCGGACAAACTCATAATTACTAATGTATCACCATCTTTATTTACTACACTCTCAATGGTTCCGTTTGATGTAGTCTGTGAGATTGCGGGTAACACCATTAACATCCATATTGTTAACATGATCAAATACTTCACCTTTTCTCTTTTTTAATTTCTTAATCTCTTCTTCGTTTTTATTTAAAACTAAATTTACTGAATCAACACTTTGATTTAGAATATCTATTTCTTTTTGAAGATTATTATTTAATGATATGATACTATCATTTGATTTTAACAATAAAACGTTTTTCTCGTTTAGAAGGTTTATTTCTTCTTCGTAATAATTAATATCTTTAGAAGGTCTAAATAGTATCATAAAAACAACTATTAAACCTAATACTATTATAAAAACAGTTTTAATATCTATATTAAATTTAAACATATTAGAATTCTCCTTCTCCACCAAACTCTTCTTCAGTGTTTTCTTCAGTTTCTAAAGGTTCTGGACCTTCTTCAGCGTTTTCTTCATCAGTCACATCATTTTTATACTCTTCCGCAATTTTAGTTGCCCATTCATTTGACCAAGTGTCATAATATGCAACTAACTTCTGAATCTGTTCTAATGTAGACTGATTTAATTGTAATAAGTCTGCGGTGATGTATACACCATTAGTATCATCTAAAGAATAAAACCATTCTAAGTTATTAGATGTAAATTTACCACTAAATTCTACGTTTTGTGCTTTAGGGTATAGTTTGAATCTATTGAATTCTACTCTAGGTGTCACAGTATCCCTAAACTTCTTTTCTTCCTCTACTAAAGCCGCAGGATCATCTTCACCTAAATCTTTATCTTCTGTAGGTTCACTTTGTTCTCTAAGTAACCTTACGTTTTTTTTATTTGTGTTAATAGATTCTCTTATTAATCCTAACATTCTTTTTGTTTCATCGTGTTGACTCATATCTTTTTATTTTATGTACTTATATTATCACTATCACTTATCTCTTTAAATATATCAAAAGATTTCTTAAAGAAAGTACTCATCGAATTTAAACTATTTTTAATTTTTTCAGGACTTCTAAAATTACGTATATTACTATTATGTTTTGTTAATTCTTCTTCTGTTAAATCTTCAACGCCCTTTGTATATATCCCTTTTTTATCTGTAAAAGTACTATCTTTTATACTTGGGTTATACCCATATTTTTTAAAATTTTCATAAACTTCACCACTAAGTTTTAAATTCCAATTTGTTTGCCAAATATCTGCATTTTTTTCTGAAACTTCCTCTAAATTAAAACCTTCTTTTTCTACTTCATCTTCATTTACATCTTTTAATAATTTAATAAACCACTCTTTATCATCAAAAGATTTTTTCATAAATGATACACCATCTTCTAAAGTATCGAAAGATGCAAATGACCTAACACCTTCCGCATCTTTAGAACAAAACATACCTGTTATTTTTTCATCTTTCCCTTCACCCCACTTACCTGAATCTGTTTGTATTCCAGAATAATTGTAATTAGGTCCACATATTTTATCTCCACTACCTTGTTCTTTTATCATTACTGATAGTATTGCAGATTTACCCAAAATACTTAGATCTTTAAATGTTTTTTCTATCGCCTTAGCCATATCTTTTTTACTAACACATCTTTTTCTTTTTAATACATATGATAAATCAGGATAATATTTGTCACTACGTTTTTTACATATTTCCATTCTATTAGATGTTACACCACCCATTTTTTTATATCTTTCAATAAAATCTTCGTAATCAGTTAAAATATTAGTTATTTTAGATTTATTTTTTTCTAAAACACTTTCAAACTGATTAATATTATCATCAGATAATTCTTTAGACTTAATAGTTGACATTAAAGCTTTTTTAGTGTCGTTACCAAAATCACCATCTACCCCATCACTATCTATCCCATAACTTTTATTAAGTTTACCTAAAGCTACTAAAGTTTTCTGTAATAATAATATAGACTCTATTGCGTCACTAGTGTCATTTAATGGTAAATCTGGTTTAAGTTTATCAACAATTTCTTTAGATATGACACTTTCAGTATCTTCATTAATCATAGGATTTTTAGGGTCATAATTAAGTATCCTTTTAAACCTATTAAGTTCTTCCACTAATAATTTATTTTTCATCTTCAATAAGTTTTTTAAACTTTTTGAAATCCCAACTAGGATTTAAATCAGTACTTTCTTTATAATAGTTACTCCTATATACCACACCCTCAAAATATTCGACACCATCTATAAAAGTATTGTGTCCTACACATTTTTTAGGTATATTATGTAACTCACATAAGTGTTTAACTAATTCTACAGTAGAAGTGATTTGTTTGCTGGTATATGAATCCCAGTATGTAAACCCTCTCCATCGTTTTTCGTAAACACTCTTTCTTCTCTTATAAATATTACCAACCCAATTAAAGTACGAATCTTTTAATAAATCTTTTTCTAACCACCCTTGATTTTCTAATAATATAACAATCACTTTTTTATCTACAGACTTACTACCTAAAAAATCTGAGTACTTTGTTGAGTCATAATGTTGGACAATATCACCGTTCCTAAAAACAGTGAAGGGTGAAGTTTTTTTATATTCACCCGACATTCTTTTTTTCCAACCTTTTATATGGTTATCTTTTTCTGAAAAAGTGTTCGCTAAAACTATTTGTCTTTTCTCAAACTCAGTGGGGTAAAAATTTTTTTCATCTAATATATATTTTTCATTATCAATTAACATACTTAATCAATTCTCTTAATATTAGTTTTACCCGATTTCATTGGTTGATTAACAGTGGTTTTGTTTTCGATTCTTTCTTTTAATTCTTTAGGTGTTACTTTTACCATAGACTCACCTCTAGACTCTTTATATTTCTTTAATGCATTTTCTATTAATTCATTATCTACTTTCTCCACAGTTTTACTAACTTCTTCGTTCATCTGTTTTTCTAATTCAACCTGACTATCTACTATTGGTTCTATTGTGTCAGAACTATTTTCTTCTAATTTTGTATTATCAGGTTGTTCATCAAATAACTCACTTATTTCTTCCTCAGATAAACTATTAACCATATCATTCATTATCACATCTAATGCATGATCTTCATCCCATTCTTCTTCAATCTCGTTCCTATATTTTGAGTTTGCCAATGCCGTAGGTTCATCTTTTATATCTTCTTCTGTTGGTTCGGTAAGTTTACCTTCTTTTTTTAATTCTTTTACTTTTTCCGAAACTCTATCTGCCTCTTCACTTAATGGTGTTTTCTCTTCAGATTTCTCATACTTAACAAAGAAGTGTAGTGATGTTAAAGATATGATAGGTAACAATCCACCTTCTAAAAATGCCAACCATCTTTTCATCCCAACAACATCAGTTAATTCAGTTCCCATAAGTTCCCATATTGGTCCTGTTAACTCTACCCAAGATTTAAATAACTCACCATTAGCGTCAATCTCTTTATATGAAAAAAATATGTTACCTACCATCTGAATGAAGGTTACAATACCAAACATAAACCATATACCCCCTTTGATTTTATTTGTCGCAGCAACTAATGCAGTGATTGCCGCAACCTCAATAGCGATAGAAAGATATATTGCCCAATTAATAGGGTTTGCCATATCATACCATGTAACAACGTGAGATATAGATATCCCTGCCACTAATAAAATAGGGACTAAGAACATCGCCCTATTAGGGTTATTTTTTATCCAATTCCAAATCTGTTTCATAATTCAAATCCTAAATTTAATATCATAAATCTAAACTTACTACACCCTTCATTATCACAAGGACATACTTTTATTTCAAATAAAGTTAATTTACCTAACCTTAGAGTTATACTATATTTGTTTTTTTTATTTCCACTTTTCCAAGAGTTTATCCAATTAATCATAATTTCATATTTTACATTATATCTTGTTGATCCTTTAGATGGTTTTCTAAATTCACTATTATTCTTACTAAATCTATATAGTCTTGACTTTCTTTCCCACCAGATATAAGTTCCAATAAAAGTTCTTCTACTTTATATAATAATGCGAGTAACTGATGTTCTTTTTTATTCCCCATTATTTTTGTAAGTCTTTTATATTAGTTTTTACTATTTGGTGTAGTTCCATTAGTTGTTGTCCTCTATCTTTCGATGAAATCCAACTATCGTAGTCTAAATGAATATTAATCTTCTCCACTCTAATTATCTCAGGAATACTATCTAATTTATTATTTAGACTATCCAGCTCTTTCTTTTGTGTTTCATTTACCCTCTCCAGTTTTTTAATGTCTGCTGATTTACCACAAGATTTAAAAAAGAAAAACAATAATAATACACTCAATATGTAAATTTTGTATTTTTTTACTAGTTCAATAAATTTTTTCATAATATCTATTTTTATATAAATATAAAGATTTTAACAAATATAATCAATAGAAAAAAAGGGGAAGTTTTACCTCCCCCTTAAATTAATATTTTTATTTAATTATATATCAAAAATACCACCTAAATTATTCCTAACTTTTCTTATTGCAGATTCTTTTATTTGTCTCACCCTCTCTTTAGTCAATCCTACTTCTTCTCCTATCGTTTCTAATGTCATAGGTTCCCCATCAATACCAAAATAGTTATTTAGTATTTTTATCTCTCTATCACTTAAATTTTTCATCGCCCTTTTCATTTCATTATTCCTAAGAGTTTCCTCTTCACTATCTAAAACATCGGGACTATTAAACATATTATCTTCTAAGATATTAACTAACTCATCACCATCATCATTTATCATCGCATTCAATGAACCACAAGATGGCACCACAATTTGTTCAACCTCATCCTCATTAGGGCTACGATGAAACTCTTTTTCGAAGGCATCTATCTCTTTTTTAATTTGTGCTAGTTTTGTAATTATATTACCTGGTAATCTAACAGTTCTAGAATTTTCATTTAGACATTGTAGAATGGATTGTTTAATCCACCATATCGCATAAGATATGAATTTAAAACCTTTTGTATGATCAAATTTAGTCGCCGCAACAGTAAGTCCGTAATTACCCTCATTAATCAAATCCGCCACAGGAATTCCTTGGTTCTGATACTTTTTAGCAATTTTAATTACAAACCTAAGATTTGATGTTATTAACTCATCTAACGCTTTCTTATCACCTTCTTGTATCCTTTTTCCTAGTTCTACTTCCCTTTCTGCAGTTATTGGGTTACACTTCCTTACTTCTCTCATATAAAAAGATAGAGAATCTTCTTTTAAATTTAAATAATTTGTCATATATTAATCTTTACTGTTTAATTTATCTCTTAACTTAGCTGCGGTTTCATAATCCTCATTGTCTATCGCCTCTTGTAATAATTCTTCATCACTTTTTTTAGTTTCTTTAACCTCCAATATCTCCTTTGCTTGTTCAGGTGTGAAGAAAAGTCCTTCTCTTACTTTTTTAATCGCTTCCAACATCATATTATATGACGTATTACTACTATAAATGTCACCACCGAACAATGCGTTTTGGAATTCTTTGTTTTCTATATTGGCAGAATAGAACCCCATTGTCATTTCAAAAATGATATAAGAACGATTACTCATATTAAGTAATTCTTCTATCTCAGGTAATGCAAACGCACTTTCAAAAGTCGCAATAATCAACCCTTCACCACTTACAAAGTTTACACTAGTTTCTGATATCACAGTTAGGTCTTCTTTTAGTTCTTCTGTATTACCTAACCCAATGATACAGAACTTTCTAATAAAATTAGGATTATCCATAGTTTTTATTTAATAAATATTAACAAAAATCATACATTTAGATGATTTATGACAAATATACATAAAATTAGTTAATCTGCAAAGAAGAAATGTCATTATTTTTCTCAATTGTGATAATTTTGTCTGCCCAATCTTGTACAATAGGGTTATGACTGATTAAAAATATAATTTCATACATCTTCTTAATCTTATCAAAAAATATCTTAACTTGATCCAAATTAATATTAGCAACTTTTCCTAAAACTTCATCAAATACAATAGTATTAGGTTTTGGTAATGTAGATACCCTACCCAAAACACTTCTTAACGCCAATGACGCTAATGTTGTCTCTAAACCAGAACCACTTTTTAATTTTTTAACAACATCATTTTTAATAAGGAGAAAGTCTACTTCATTTTTATCGTTCATCTCCAATTGAATCTCAAAGTCACATACCTCATCCAATAATCTATTTAGTTCATGATTAATTATAGGTATTACCGAAGATAAAACCAACTTAGAGATACCATTTTTACCTATCATACGATTATATACATCAAATATCTTTAATACTTCCTCTTCTCTCTTAATTTGTTCAATCAGATTAGTATTCTCAGTAATTTTTTCTTCTTTATTGGTAGTATCATTATTAATATTCTGAATTTCAGTTTTAATATTGTCTTTTTCAGTTTCTAATGTTTCAATTAACTGATTATACCCTAATATTTTACTTTCTAACTTACGATTTTCATCAATAAAGGTAGAATTCCTTTCATAATCTTTAAGTAAAGATGTTTTCTCTCTATAATCAACTCTCATTCTGTCGATTTCAATCTCAGTCTTATCTTTACTCAAACCTAACTTATCATATAAATCAGAATTCTTTTTCTGTTCAGATATCTTAGTGAGTTTGTCACAAATTTTGTCAATATTTGTTACAATTTTATTAAGTTCTTTTTGTTTTTCTTTTAATAATTTTTCATTATCTTTTATTTCAGAACTATGATCAACCTCATCTAATGCCCTTTTACATGTAGGACATATTTCACCTTCTTTTAAATCTTTAATTAGTTTCTCAATAGTAGTTATGGATGATTCAATACCATTCTTTTCTACTAAAAGATTCTTTTCTTCAGTACGATATTCTTCGTGAACATCTTCATCATATGAAAACTTAGGAATGTCTTTTATCTGAGATGTAATTTCTTCTAACTTCTCTTTTAACTCTACACCTGTATTAGTTAAATCTCCAATCTCCTTTTTTAGAGTGACAGGATTAACTTCTTTGATTTCTTCATCAATACTATACCTCTTACCTAATAAGTCTTCTTTCTTTTCTTGCGCCTCTTTTATTTTTAGTATCTTTTCATTTAATATTTTATCGTTTTCCTTGTTGGTGATTCTATTTTCACTTATGGTATTTTTAAAGTCTTCAATTTCTAATTCTAACTCTTTTGTATTATATACATTAGACTTCATCTTACTTTTAAAGTCAGACATTAACGATTTATTAATCTCTTCTTTTTTCTCAATAACCTCTAACCCTATAAATTTAGTTAATAACCTACCTCTATGTGTAGGTTTTGTTTCCATTAAATCTTCTAAATTTTTAGATGTTGCAACAATAGTTAACATAAAATCATCGTAAGA
>Ga0222719_10004035_pt1 | contig 12936 bp, 6 predicted proteins | sample C33_34DmetaG_FD_165039 | JGI IMG/M metagenome (GOLD analysis project Ga0222719, IMG submission 165039) | Estuarine water microbial communities from San Francisco Bay, California, United States - C33_34D | ecosystem: Environmental > Aquatic > Marine > Unclassified | place: USA: California...
CCGGCCCGCGCGCGCCGACCGCTCTCGCCCGCGGGCCGTCATGCGCGTCCTGTCGCGCGTCGTCGCGCCCGCGCCGCTCGCGCGCGCGCGCGACGCCCGCGCGGCGCGCGACGCGCGACGACGCGCGGCGGCGGCGACGCGATCGACCGCGCGCGCGAACGACGGCGACGACGCGCGACGACGCGCGGGCGACGCGAACGAACGGCGCGTGACGATGGAACGAAGCGCGATGAAGCGCGCGACGCGACGCGCGACGCACGTCGCGCGAGCGTCGAGCGCGGAGACGACGGATAAGCCGCTGGACCACGTGATGGACAAGCTGCGCGCGCGAGGCAAGGACGCGGTGCAGGTGCTGATGCTGTTGAGCCTGTTCGCGTGCTGGTACGGGTTCAACATCGTGTTCAACATATATAACAAACAGATTTTGAAGAGCTTTCCGTACCCGGTGACGGTGACGCTGATCGAACTCGGCGTGGGGAGCGCGTTGATTTGCGCGATGTGGGCGAGCGGGGCGAAAAAGCCGCCGACGCTGACGAAGGAGATGCTGAAACCGATCGTGCCGTTGGCGGTGATTCACGCGGTTGGGAATTTGTTGACGAATGTTTCGCTTGGGAAGGTGGCGGTGTCGTTCACGCACACGATTAAGGCGATGGAACCGTTCTTTTCGGTGTTGCTCTCGGCGTTGTTCTTGGGGGATATTCCCTCGCTCGCCGTCGTCGGCGCGCTCGTGCCGGTTGTCGGCGGCGTCGCGCTCGCGTCCATGACGGAAGTCAGCTTTTGCTGGGCGGGCTTTTTGGCCGCCATGGGGTCGAACATCACGTTCCAGTCGCGAAATGTGCTGAGTAAGAAGATGATGGGGTTGTCGTCGATCAAAGGAGCCATCGACAACATCAACTTGTTCAGCGTCATCACGATGTTGAGCTGCGTGGTGTGTCTTCCCATCGCCATCGGCCTTGAGGGTGTTCACTTCACCCCTTCCACTATAAGCGCGGTCGGCGTGAGCGTCCAAGAGTTGGCCAAGAGCTTGATGATTGCCGGTTTCTGCTTCCAAATGTACCAGCAAATCTCGTACATGATTCTTTCTCGCGTCAGCCCGGTGACGCACTCTGTCGGTAACTGCATGAAGCGTGTCACCGTCATCGTCGTCACGCTGCTGTACTTCAAGAACCCAGTTTCTCCGCTCAATATGGCGGGCACCGCTTTGGCCTTGAGCGGCGTGTTCTTGTATTCGAGAGCCAAGCGCGCTGAGGGAGAGAAGAAAAAGGCGGCGGCGGCGACGCCGGCGTTCACTCGAAGCGACTCGGCGTACAATGATACGTTCCGCGCGACGACTGGCTTGAGCAACATCGAATAAGAATGAGAGTCGAGCGGTGACGTGGTTGTAGCATTTTCACACTTAGCAGCAATAATTCTACCTTGTCAGTACGAGAGACACGATGCCTCTTCGATTCGCGTCACGTTTGTGTTTGCGTATGTGTTACAGTGGAATTTCACCGTTCTAGGTGTGAGCGCTAATCGCGTCACGCTAAATTAATCGTTTTCGTTTTCATACAGTTGGCGTCGTCGGGGTCGTCGGGGTCGCCGTCATGGGAGTCGAGTTTTTTGAGTTGGCTTTCGCCTTCAATCTTGCGACGTATTGATCGAGCAGCGCATTGATCTTTTGCTTGCGCGAGTCTGTAAGAAACGCGCTCGTGCCTTGTTCCGTGTTCTGGTCAAACTTCCTCGGGATCACAGTCATCACTTTAACCATGCTTTTTCGAACAATCGTTCTGAGTTGCGACTTGGTGAGGTCTTGAACGCTGAGCGTCGTCTTGATGAAGTGCAACACGCGTTGCGCGAGAAGCGTATCCGCCGCCACCTTTGGGAGCTTCGCTTTTGATGGCATTGTATTCTTTGAACACTCAGCTGGAGACACCGCAGAAGCGAGATCGGGACCGCTTTCAGGGGCGCTTTGCTTCTGCAACAAAGCTGCACGCACATTTGAGTCAACCACCGGATCAGGGTTAGATTCAACCATCTCGGGCTTCGGCGGCGGCGGCGATGACGGTAAAAGAGTCGACGTTGGCAACTGAGCGCCTTCGCACTTCTTCTTGCACGCACGCTCGTGCGCGGCGAAGCCAGCGCCCTTCATCGACTTGTAAACCTGGCAGAACGAGCACGTTAGCATCTTCGCATCCATGTCGCGCTTCTTCTTGCACGCACGCTCGTGCGCGGCGAAGCCAGCTCCCGGCGCGCCTGTGAAAGTTCCGCAGTACGAGCACGTGATCGGCTCCTTCGCGGGCGTTGAGCTCGGCGGCGGTTGCGTACGCGGAGCCGGCGGCGATGACGGTAAAGAAGTCGACGTTGGCAACTGAGCGCTTTCGCGCTTCTTCTTGCACGCACGCTCGTGCGCGGCGAAGCCAGCTCCCGGCGCGCCTGTGAAAGTTCCGCAGTACGAGCACGTGATCGGCTCCTTCGCGGGCGTTGAGCTCGGCGGCGGTTGCGTACGCGGAGCCGGCGGCGATGACGGTAAAGAAGTCGACGTTGGCAACTGAGCGCTTTCGCGCTTCTTCTTGCACGCACGCTCGTGCGCGGCGAAGCCAGCTCCCGGCGCGCCTGTGAAAGTTCTGCAGTAGAAGCACGTGATCGTCTTCACATCCATCTCGTGCTTCTTCTGGCACGCGCGTTTGTGCGCAGCATACCCTGCGCCGCCGAAGCCCTCGTACTCGTACACGTTGCAAAACACGCACCGCTTCAGGACCTTCTCAGTTACTTGCACCGGCTGGACCACTACGGGCGAGAACGTTCCTTGCTCGTGTTTTCGCTTGCACACACGCTCGTGCGCGGCGAACCCAGCGCCTTTTGCACTCGCGTAGACTTGACAGTGCGGACAAGTAAGTGTGTTCTTCTCCTTCTCGAGGCGCTTCTTGCACGCGCGCTCATGCGCGTAAAACCCGACACTTTTCACGGCTTCGTACGTGTGGCAATACGAACAAGTGAGCGTTTGCTTGCCTAAAGTCGCCTCAGCAGACAAGCAGGCTGGATCGTTCGGTATCGTAGTGGGTGCAATTTTCTCCAGAACTTTCCCCGGAAGCGCAGCGTGTGTCGACGTCGCCGGCGCTGGCACCGGCGCCGGCATGTCGACTGCGTCGCCGGGCGAGTTTGACTCGGAATTCCAATGCGCGATTGAAGTTTCATCGTCCGTAGAAGCATGTTTTACTTCGACTTCTGGCTGCGTCACTTCTTCATTGTCTTCTTCATTCGTCATCGCCACGTCTTCCGTCGGTGCGACGGCCTCCGTCTCCTCGTTGGTCGCGCGCTGCGTCTGCGTCACTTCTTCTTCCGCGGCGCCAAAAGTCTCTTCTTCCTTCTCGATCGTCTTCTTTTTCGGCACGCTGCTCGGGAACAAGAATTCGGCGCGAACTTCTGTGACTTGGGGCGAGTCTTCTTCTACGTCTGTCTCTGCGATTTCGTCATCCTCTTCGACTTCACCCACGTCTTGTGGCACCTCGATGTTGTCGTAGTCGTCTTCGGCGATGAAATCATCGACGACATCCTTCACCGCGGGCGCGATGGCGACTAAATCATCGTCCAGCAAACTCGGCGTGGGGTCGTATTTGGGCTTGGGTTTCCTCTTTTGCCGCGGCTTCTTCACCTTCATCACCTGGTCGAATCCCGCCAAGTCACCCATGGGTTTGCGCTTCGAGCTCGGAAACATCATCGTAAGATCGAGCGCGGGTTCTTCGACGTGATCGCCCGCGCCCGGTGCGGCTTCCTCGACTTGATTCGCGCGCGCGCCTTCGTTCGCCTCCGCCGCGGTCGCCGTCGTCGTCGCGCCGCCCGCCGCCGTCGCCGTTCGCCGCTCGTCCTCGTCCTCGTCCTCGTCCGCCTCCTCCTCCTCTCGCACGAACCCCTCCACCAAGGCGTTGAAATCCATCGCATCGTCATCGTCCCCATCGACTAAATCATTCGCATTCTTCGTCGTCGTCTCGCCGTTCTTCTCGAAATCCACCACGACGGTTTCCGTCTCCCTCGTCGCCGTCTCGCCGTCTCTCCCCTCCGTAGGCGCGCTCGCGAACAGCCGCTCCGCGATCTCCCTCGCGCGCACCACCGCGTCCATGGCGTCCTCGATCGTCATCCCTTCCGCGCCATCGTCGCTCCCTCGTCCCGTGAACGACGCCACCACCGCCTCGGCGTCGCCGTCTCGCGCGCCCCCGCGCGTCATCTCCTCCTTCACCCCTCGTTCGATCGCCGCGTCCGCGCGTCGTCGCGCCGCCTCGTGCGCCCGTATCGCCTCGTCCCGCGCCCGCTCGTACGTCGCCCGCGCGTCGTCGCGCGCCGCGTCGTCGCCGCGCGCGTCCGCGTCCGTCGGACCCAAGAGAAATTCGAATCCGGCGGCGCGCGCGTGTCGCTCGATCGCGATCGGCTCGAACGACGGCCCCTGGAGCCTGATGTACTTGCACACCAGCGCGATGTGCTTGGCGTGGTCCGCGCGCGCGGCGCTCGGCGAGCGCTCCGCCATGACGACGACGCGACGCGCGGCGCGATGTGACGACCGGCGGCACACCGCGCGGATGGCGCGCGCGATGCGCGTCGCGACGACGCGCGCGCGAGAGACGCGCGCGAGGTGCGAGCGCGCGCCGAGCCGGCGCGCGCGCGCGCGCGCGGCGACGCGCGCGAGAAATCGCGCGACGCGCGACGACGGGGCGGATGACGTGTTCGGTGCCGAGGAGAGATTCGATGACGACGACGCGCGCGGGACGATCGGACGCGCCGTCGCGCGCGTCGCGGCGTGCGCGGTGACGCTGAACGCGCTCGGCGCGGACGCGGCGCTGATGGAGGGGGCGGAGGTCGGTTGGACGAGGACGAGGACGACGGCGACGACGACGACGACGAACGACGCGCGCGACGACGACGCGTCGGCGCCGGAGGGGCGGTATAGGACGTACATCGCACCGGATGTCCCGCTCGGGGACGCCGCGGTGCGGTTGCCGATGCCAGCGCGCGAAGCCAAGAGAGACGGCGCGTACAAGACGGTGCAGGCGACGCAGCGGTTGACGGATGGCGAGCGCGAGACGGTGCGATTGTTTAATAACGCCAAGGCGAGCGTCGTGTACATCACCAATGTCGCCGTGCGCAGAGATGCGTTCACGTTGGATCTCACGGAACAGCCGCAAGGGGCGGGGAGCGGCATCGTCTGGGACGACAAGGGGCACATCGTCACCAACTACCACGTCATCGACAAGGCGAATCAGTTGAAGGTGTCGTTTTTGCCGAATAAAGGCGGGGTGCAGAATCAGAAGACGTACGACGCCGCAATCGTTGGGTTCGACGACGATAAGGACATCGCCGTGCTGCAGGTGAACGACCCAGAGGCGCTGCGGGAGATGAAACCGCTCGTCATCGGAACGAGCGGAGACTCCATGGTGGGCCAGCGTGTCTTCGCGATCGGGAACCCGTTTGGGCTCGATCACACGCTCACAACCGGCATCATCAGCGGCCTCGGACGAGAGATTCAAAGCGGTAACACCGGGCGCCCGATCGACGGCATCATTCAAACGGACGCGGCGATCAATCCCGGCAACTCGGGGGGCCCTTTGTTGAATTCGTCGGGACAGCTCATCGGCATCAACACCGCGATTTATTCCGCGTCCGGGACGTCCAGCGGCGTGGGATTCGCCCTCCCGAGCGACATGGTGAGCGGTATCGTCGATCAAATCATTCGTTACGGTCGCGTGACGCGTCCGATTCTCGGCGTCTCCTTCGCCCCCGACGGCGCGCTCGACCAGCTCGGCCTCGGCGGCGTGTTGGTGCTCGACGCTCGCGCGGGCGGTCCCGCCGCGCGCGCCGGCGTCCGCAGCACCACGCGCGACGAATCCGGCCGTCTCATCCTCGGCGACATCATCATCGAGCTCGCGGGCGAGCAAATTCAAGACTCCAGCGATTTATACCGCACCCTCGACAAGCTCTCCGTCGGCGAAACCGTCGACGTGACGCTCTTGCGAGGCGTCGACAAAGTCTCCGCCCGCGTCACCCTCGACGACGTCAAGGACATGAAACCTCCCACCGCGTCCACGATCGTCATCCCGATGCGCACCAAGAAGTCTCCAAACTCGCCGTACTAGCGCGTCCTCGCCTCGCTGTAACTGTACCATTCTTTCCTTCGTCATTCGTCGGCGCGCGCGATGCCCGACCGATGGCCTCCCGCGCTGGAGATCCCGCGCGCGCTCAATGACGACCCCGCGTTCCACGCCGCGGCGCCGGACGCGTACGTGTGCGCGCTCACGCGCGAGGTGATGAAGAATCCCGCCGTCGTCGGACGCACGGGACGGAGCTACGAGCGCGCGGCGATCGACGCGTGGATCGCGCGCCACGGGCGCGATCCCGTCGCGACGAGCGTCAAAGTGACGCGCGAGGACGTCGCGCCGAATCGCGCGGTGCGGGCGTCGATCGAGCGGTACGTCGCGCGCGAGACGGCGAGGCGCGCGCGAGGGGCGGCGACGGCGAACGAAGGCGCGAACGAAGACGCGAACGAAGACGCGAACGAAGACGCGAACGAGACGGACGACGAGGAAGACGATGAGGAAGACGAGACGAGCGATGGGGAAGGAGAGGCGAAGGAATCGGGCGGGACGGCGGTGAACTGGCGCGCGAGAGTGGAGACGGCGACGCGCGAGACGGCGACGCGCGAGACGGCGGAGACGAGAAAGGTGCGCAGATATTTGTTTCCGCGGCGACGCGTCGACGTCGTGAGGGCTGAGTTTCTCGTGACGTCGGTGACGTATCCACAGCGCGCCGGTGAGCCCGACGGGAAGTTTTTCAGGTTTAAAATGGAAGACTTGACGAAAATCGTCGGCGATTGGGCGGGCGAGGATTTGGAGGCGTACAAAAAGGGTGAGGTTAAAGACGGTCAAGGCGCGTCGTTCGTCGTGAGACGCACGGATAAGGATGGGAACGTTAAAGGTACGAAAACAGTGTGCGTCTGGGGTGGGCCGAAAGGACAAGGTGTTGGACGCTGGAACCCGGCGGTTCGCGCAAAGGCGGGCGACTGGGCTGTCGGCGATAAAGTCACTTTGATGAATTACAGCGAAGCGCTCGCGATGCCACCGCGGACGTTTCCACTATCTATCAAAGAGTACAAAATACACTCACCCACGGGCTGGAACCTCCCCGCGAACGCTATCCGTTTCGGCCAAGCTGGTTTGATCGGGCACTGGTGGAAGACGCTCGACGTAGAGTTCGTGTTGGATGACTCAAACGTAGGTACGCGAGTGTACGGCGTTCACACCGATGCGCCGTATGAAACTCTCAAATTTGAAGTCCAAGCTCTTCGCTCTGACGGACTGTGGCACAAAGTTCGCTTAAGCTCGAAGAAAGTACCTTGGGGACGCGCGTTTAAGCGTCCGGTTGATGACGCTACGTCCATTCGCGTGACGTGGCCAGATACTGATTTGCACAAGTTACCCCTCAGTGCTCACCGTAGTGGCGAAGGTTTACACGCCAACATCGTCGGTTCTACGACTGATATCGACATATTATCCGTGGTTCACCCCACGGCAGGGGCTGACGGTAAATATTTCCGCTTCGACCCCGCAGCCATGGCGGCGGCGCGCGGCGGTGCGCGTGACTGGGAAGGGACGTATTCTTGCTATGTGCTTCGCACTGGCGTCCGAGATAAAGTGACGTTCAAACATGGACCGCTCGGCAAATCTGCCTCGAAGACTTTATATCGACACGTCGAGTCCGACGATGAAGATACGAAGCCAAAAAAGTCCTTTTTAGCTACCGTCGCGGGCAAAGGGCGCAAGTTTATTCGCTTCGGCAAGTCACGCAGCGAAATAGAGGCGGGAGAGAACGACGACGTCTCCGAAGATGATGACGCGGAGACTGGCGAAGAAGTTGTCGCCGACGACGCTGACACGAATGAAGACGTTGAGAAAGAAGAGCATGAACTCGTGCAAGCACTCGGTATTGGATGCTATTCCACCGGCGCTCGCCCGGGAGACTGGCGCGTCGGCGACGTCATCTTGCTCAAGCGCTACGTCCTTCAGCCCGGCGTCGTGGAGCCCTCGCGACCAGCCGCATCAACACGCAAAGATGGATACGAAGAGGCGTCAAAAACAGACGAGTGGTTCCGGGTCTACCACCCGGACCCGATCGAACCCAATCAAGTCGACGAAGTCGTCATTCCCGACACCTAGACAAAAATGCGAGCAGTTAACAATAAAATCAAAATTTTCCTACTAAGCCTTGCCTTCAAAACGCGGCAAGGCGCCACTTAAGAATACCTTCCCCGTGATGCCGAGCGTTCCCGCCATGAAGAACGCGACGTCTCGAAACAAGCTCACCGGACCCGCTCCCGTTTCCAACGCGCCGATGAATCGGCTACTTTGCATGATCGCCGCCGTGGGCGGTTTCCTAATGCCCTCATACGCACGGAGCGCCTGTTTCACCGTGTCATATTCAGCGCCAACTTTCGATAGTTCGCTTGCGATACAAAGTGCGTCTTGCATGGCTTGATTCGCGCCTTGCCCGAGGAAAGGAGGCATAGCGTGGCATGCGTCGCCGACGAGGCTAATCGTTCCGGCGTCATCGCTCCACGAATCCAATACGTCGTGGTAATGCACACCGACGTCAAAGAATCGATCGCATGCCTCGGCTACGTCAATAGCACTTTGGGGCATACCCTTTTCACGCATCAAAGCCACGGCTTCTTCCTTTGCTGCGGCTTTTGCGCGCCACGCCGTGTTTTCGTCGCGCTTGGTTTTGTCTTGGACGCACAGCGCGATGTTGTGCTGCTTGTTCTGCGCCCCTTCGCCGCCGCCTGTGAACACGAGCATGTACGCGCCGTCTGCGAACCATTGATGGGCGATGTTCATTTCACTCGCCGCTCGTGCGGTCGAGCCCGCAGGTGTGCATCCGAAAACGATGCGAATACCGCTGTACTTTGGCGGCGATTCGCCGCCATCCACCGCCTCGCGCGCACGACTATCGATGCCATCCGCGCCGATGACTAAATCAAACACCTCTCGATCGCCATTCTCAAACTCGATCTCCGCATTGCTTCCGCGCGATCGCACTGCTTTCACCCCGCGATCAAACATCAAACACTCGCTCGGCAGCGCGTCCGCCATCGCGCGTTGCAAATCTGCCCGCTGCACCGTCCCCGCCAACACCCTCCCACTTTCGCTCACCAACGCCTCGCATCCGTCGTCGTCGCCGCGTATCATATCGTGTACTCTCACCTCAAACAATCCGAATCCTCCATTCGCTCGTCGCGCTTTGACACCGAGCAAATCATTCGCCAACGCGTCGTAGGTCGCCTCGAGCCCGAGCTCGCAGAGCACTCTCGCGCCGCCATTCAAATTGAACCCTCCGCCGACGTTCGGCTTGATCGCCTCCGTTCTTTCGAACACGCGCACTCCATCGATGCCTTTCGCGCGAAGCGCCAGCGCGGTGGCTAACCCGCTCGGCCCACCGCCGATGACGGCGACTTTCTTGTCGCTCCAAAAGCTCGAGCCGTCGGGTCGAGGCGGAAGAGCGAAGCGTTTTACGAGCGCACGGCGCGCGTTCGAAGTCGCGCGCGACGGCGAGAACGAGAACGCGCGTTTGCACGACGTCGACGCGCACGCGCGCTCGGCGAACATCGCGCGGACGTGTGACGAGTTTTAACGAGAGATGTGACTTTCGTTGCAACGGGACGCCTTCGCGGCGAGGCTCGGCAATAATTTTATAATGTACTGTGGCGCCACATCGGCTCAATCGTGGTGCGCTTTGGCGCCATTTGGTTCGTCTTCATCGTCGCTCCTCACGTCCTCCGCGTTTCCGGTCGCTAGCACCTTGTGCACGACGTTGACGATGAGTTTAAACCAATACACCTGCAAGCCGAGAATGACGTAGAGCAACGCGACGCACAGCCAGTACGGGATCGATGGGCTAAAATACCGCCTCGCCTCGAAGTGCGCGGAGTACACCACGTACGGATACATCACCAGTCGCATGACGAAAAATGTGACGAGAAAAATACCGAACAACACGTCGGCGGCGAGTTGATATTTCTTATCCCCGCGCGCGTCCCCGACGTACTTCGCGCACTTCGCCGCGTGCAACGGTACGTCCGCCGGGTCCAGCACGAGCATGATCACCGCCCCCACGCGCGTCCAACCGACGATGTACGACACCCAAATCACTCCGATCGTCGCAAAATGATGCAATTGCATCTCCCAAAAATCTTTCCGCTTATGTTCGAGAAACACGTTGGCCGCCCCCGCGACGTATCGCGCCCCGTACGCCAGATAGTACGCCCGCAGCGCGCTCTCCGTCGCCCGCGTCTTCACCGGTGCCCCGATCCACCACTCGCTCGACGGCCAGAACCATCGCTGTCGAGGCACTATCGCGCACCCGATGATCGTGAACGTCCCGTACGTCACCATCTCGAGCGCGCTCTGCGCGAACTTTTCCATCTTTCGTCGTCGCGCCTTGCGCGCGCCGCCGACGCCGCGCGCGCCGTAACCCATCAGTCGTCCCGCCAGCGGTTCGACGACGGCGCGCCGTAACAACCAGTTGAACGCGAACATGATTATCGCGTAGATGAGCGTCACGCGCGCGTCCAGCGCGGCGTCGGGCGCGCGCACGCGCGACGCGACGGCGCGTGGCGTCGCGTGTTCACCGGCGCGCAATTTAAATCCGAATTGCGCCGCCAGCGCGCCGACGTCGTCGCTCACGACGCGCGCGGCGTGGCGCCACGTCGAGGATGACGTCGCCGACGCGCGCGAGGCGAACATCGCGGCGACCGCGCGAGCGCGCGAGCGGTGCGAGGCGCTGAGTGCGGGACGACGGGATAACGCCTCACTTTCGCGCGCGCGTTCGAGCGCACGGTCGTCTCGCGCGCGCGTCTCGCGCCGATGTCGTTCGCGGATGAGCTGCGCGCCACGGCGCTCGCGCTGAGCGCGCCGGGCAAGGGAATCCTGGCCGCGGACGAGAGCACGGGGACGATCGGAAAGCGGCTCGCGTCGATCGGTGTCGAAAACGCGATTGAAAATCGAGTCGCGCTGCGCGAATTGCTCTTCAGCGCGCCGGGGTTCGAGAAGTACGTCAGTGGAGTGATACTGTTCGATGAAACGCTGCGATCGACGGGGAAGAGCGGGACGTCGTTCGCGGAGATGCTGCGATCGAGAGGCGTGACGCCGGGCATCAAAGTCGACGCGGGGACGCGAGCGCTCGACGCGTCGCCGAACGAAACCTTCACGCAAGGCTTAGATGGGTTGGCGGAACGCTGCGAAGAATATTACGCCATGGGCGCGCGATTTGCGAAGTGGCGCGCGGTGCTGACGATTGATGAGGCGAAAGGATTGCCGAGCGCGTTGGCGTTGGCGGAGAACGCGAACGCGTTGGCGAGGTACGCGAGCGCGTGTCAATCGCGAGGTTTGGTGCCGATCGTTGAACCCGAAATTTTGATGGACGGCGCGCACGGTATCGAAGTCTGCGGGGCGGTGACGCGCAGGGTGCTGGACGCGGTGTTTTCGGCGCTGCGTTTGCACGGCGTGCAGTTGGACGGGATGATTTTGAAGCCAAACATGGTGACGCCGGGGGCGAGCGCGAAGACGAGCGCGAACGTCGACGCCGAAGTCGCGCGAGCGACCGTCGCGGCGCTGTGTGACACCGTTCCGCCGTCAGTGCCGGGTATTTTGTTCTTATCGGGCGGACAGAGCGAAGAAGAGGCGACCGAGCGTTTGCGATTGATGAACACGACGCAAAAAGCCGATCGAGCGCCGTGGACGCTCTCCTTCTCCTACGGCCGCGCGCTTCAAGCCAGCTGCTTGAAGGCGTGGGGTGGTAAGTCCGAAAACGTGAGCGCCGCCCAAGCGGTGTTCTTAGACCGATGCAAATCAAACTCCGAAGCGTCGATCCGTCGCTAGAAAACTACGATGTAATGGAACTCGTGATCCATCCCGACGCTCGAGCGCCGATCTCGCCGTCGAACTTGGCACCTCACTCCGCGCCGCCCTTCGTCGCGCGTTGCCGCGCGACGCCCTCGCGGCGCGCGTGCGCGAAGAAGACGATCAACAGACATGCTCTCTTCGCTCCCGTGCGAACTCTGGGCGCACATCGCGTCGTTTCTACCGCTGCGCGATCGGGAGACTTTGCTTGAAACGTGTGCCGAGACTCGCGAAGGAGTGATTTTCCTTTGCGAATGCGCGCGCACGCGGCTTCTCGCGCGCCGTGGGTACTTTTTCGAGAACGAATATGGTTTGCCGTGCGTCGACGAGGAGGAGGTGGGGTTTTACGCGCGCGCGTTGCTTCGGCACACGAGCGCGTTGTCGACGACGAAGCGCGACGCCGCCGCAAAGTTTTGCGCCGCGATGACGGCGGCGTTTTCCGATGCGCTCGATGATCCGGATTTCGAGATGACAGAAAATGAACGCGTCGATCGAGTGTCGCGCATGATGAAGGTGGCGAGCGCGGAGTTGAGCCACAGATGCCGTGGGAAAGCGGTGGGATTATTCTTGCGATACGAAATCGATGATTTGGAGACGGCGATCGGCGTCGGCGAACTCGGGCTGGTGGAACATGAACTTTTCGATATGAATGAGGACAAGGAAGAACGTATCAAGTACGAGCGGGCGTCGTTGCGATCGTATCTGCGAGTGTTCATCGTGACGCACGTCGTGCTCGGCTCGGAAACGCTGTCGCATCTGTACACAGAGAGCTCGCATCGGTACGATTTAGAGGCGGCGTTCGCTTGGAAGGCGTTCACGATTGGATTCATGGGCTTGCTCACTACGCGAGAATCAACGAGCGCGGAATTGCTGCGTACGCTCACGATGCCAAACGTGCGTTGGTTTCTTCTGAACTTGTACAAAAACGGTACCGCACACGCGACGACGACAAACGCGAGCGAAACGCACTCAATCCTGGATTCGATCGCGGATTTGTACTCGAAGAGCATCGATATCG
>Ga0222719_10004038_pt1 | contig 12927 bp, 21 predicted proteins | sample C33_34DmetaG_FD_165039 | JGI IMG/M metagenome (GOLD analysis project Ga0222719, IMG submission 165039) | Estuarine water microbial communities from San Francisco Bay, California, United States - C33_34D | ecosystem: Environmental > Aquatic > Marine > Unclassified | place: USA: California...
GCATTGATTACGTAGCAGACTCTTCAGACGCTTTAGGCGTAACTGGTGCGGCTACAACAATCTTAGCAGGTCCTTTCGATCAGAACCCTGCATAATACTTTTTAGTATTAACACTAAAGGGCTCAGTTTTTACTGGGCCCTTTTTTTATGACCGATAAGTAATACTATGAAGATTATTGTCAAAACACTGTTAGACATTACTGAAACAAAGAAACACAAGCACAACTGCTACGACAAGTTGAGTGTGAATCAACAAGGCAACTTTATGAGTTTCTTTAACTGTTTGAGTATGCGTTTCAATCCCTATTACGAAGTAAGTCCTACAGTTGAAGAACAAACAGTTGAAGGCTTAGGTTTTGGCAGTGACTACACAGGCACACAAAACGTATGGACATTCGAGTTTGATATTGAAACTTCTGTAGCAGGTATTGACAAGCAAACGCTTGTTGAGGACTTTGATCTTATACCTATGATTCCCGGACTTACAGAATCAATTACGATAAATAACAATGTGTTTATGACAACTGATAAGAAGAAACGCAACATAGTGTTTATCTTACCAGATAATGATACTACAGAATAGTATAAATATTTTTACATTAAGGCAACTTTACATCACAATTAGGCATCCATAAATTACAATTAGGCCAACTAACGAGTTTACTAATTTTACCCTTGAGCAGGGTACAATGGAGAGATTAAAGATGGCAAAAGCCACAGATTTAGAAAAAGAAAACTTAGAAGCCCACGTTGATCTTTGTGCCCAAAGGTACGAAGTATTAGAGGGTCGACTTTCCAAGATCGAAGAAAAAGTAGAACACATCCATAACGATATCACACATGGCAACAAGTCCATGATCAAAGTAGTAATTGGTGCCGCAGGTACTATTGTAGCAGGACTACTTTCCACAATCATTGTAATTCTTATCAACTTCAATTAAGCAATTTAAACACTAAATACAAGTGTTATGCAAATTGATGAAATTGTCGCACCACTGGCCGAAAAACAAATATGGGCACGAAGTGGGAAAAAAGTAGTTCGTAAGTATCGCTGTTCAACAGGACAACGCAAAGGTCGTATTGTTTCTCAAATAGGACAGTGCTTTGCCGCGCCTAACATCAAAGCAAAGATACGAATGAAAAAGACAAGAGCAAGACTTGGTAGCAGAATGGCACGTAAGGCTCGTAGAACTAAACGTATCAATCCTGCAAGTATCAGGGTACAGAAACTTAACAAAGCCTCAAGTGGCAAACGTACAAGGATTAAAACAGGAAGATGATAATTTCTGAAATACTTACTGAAGGTGCTCTACAGATTATGGGCCGTAAAGGAAGCAAACTTGTACGAAAGTATCGTTGCACATCAGGTTCACGCAAAGGACGTATTGTAGCAGATCCTGCAACTTGTAACAAGCCTAAGAGAGTTAAGAGTAGTATCAACATCAAGAAAGCAAAAGCAAGAAGAGGCAGTGCAATGAAAATTGCTTCTGCAAGAACAAAGAGAGCAAGAGGTTCAACACAACGTCTAACAAGAATTAACAGATCAGGTAGACGTAATTTAAAAAATATTAAACCAAGAACTCGCAGTAGAAAGAGGAAACGTTAATGAGATATAGTGACTTTCAAATCAACGAAGATCAAATGAGAACAAAACTCAAAGAACGTTATCCACATCTTGCTGAAGAACAGTTGGACGAAATAATGCCAGCAATTGGTGCAGTGGCAGGCAAAATTGGAGCAGGTGCGGCCAAGATGGGTGCAAAGGCTGTAGGTGCCGGAGTAAAAGCCGCTGGTAGAGTAGGTGCCCAAATGGGTAAAGCGGTCGCCAAAGGTGCGGCTAACATGGCCAAAGGTGCCGTGAAGGGTGCCGCTAATAAATTAGCCAACAAAGCCATGAACAAGGTTGCTGACAAAGCAGTTGGAAAAATGGCACAACAAGTATTAAAGCCTGGAGCAACTCTTCCAATGCCAGATCAACAAGGCAAAGAACAAGAGTTTGAAATCGATACAGTTAAGGGACAGGAAATTACATTAAAAAATCCTAAACCAAAACCAGGCGAGCCAATCAAAACAGTTCATAATAAGAAAGATTTAGATCCTATCATCAAACAAATAGCAGGTATGTAGATGAAAATTAATGAACTAATAACCAAATTTACTATTGCAATGAGTAACGAAGAAGCAGAAGTGCTTGAGGGAATGAAGGACAGATTAAGTCCGTTACATTCTTACACACCACGTGAACAAGTCGTTATTGAGAACCTTATTCGTAAGGCTCTTGTAAGTAAAGTAGTGAGTAATGGAACTGTTTTGGTAATGGCTAATGAAGAATACAAATCCTGAACTAATTAAAACCCTTGAAGAATTAATGGATGCTCAGTTAGAGCAGACTCCTGTCCCTGTGGTTAAAGGAAACAGCATTAGAATAAAAAATGCTATAGTTAGAAAGAACAAATATGGCTATCATATATTTAATTTAGTAGATAAATCACATATCGGATATACACATAGCAAAACTTCAGCGTTAGCAATGGCTCGTTGTGTAGCAATTAAACAGACTGATTCACTAAATAACATAAAGTACTTGGACAATAAGTTAAGCAAATACTACATGGATGCTGTATTTTACAAGCATACTGTAGAAAATACCAAGGACGACATTAAAAAAGAAGCGGCTTTGATGCGTTTTGATATTGCTATAGACGAATGTTGGGCCATTAGAGAACAGATTGAAAACTACATATTTGATAAATAAGTATAGTTAAAGGAACAGTATAATGAAAGTTAGTCAATTTACAAAACCAATTACAGCAAAAGCGTTAAACGAGAGTCTTGAACAACGTTTTAACGAAAAAATTAACATTGATGCATTTTCCACAGAGCAATTACAAGACGCTCGTAACAAATTGCGTACTAAGATTGCAGACATTGAAACAAATGAATCATTTGATGCTGTTGGCAATGACGAATATCAAAAAACAAATATGTTCCTTAAAGTAATTAACCAGGCAATTGAAGAAAGATCATCTATTGTAGAAGGCGATGTAGACTCCGACGAAGCAATCACAGAAGGCGCTGAAGAAGCCGCAACTCTTGTTATGGCCGCTAAGGACATGGTAGATAGAGTTACAGGCTGGATGGAAGACACAGCAGAAATGCAAACAGAATCAATGCTTGAAATAGGCGACAAGATCCGCGACGAAATGGGATCAGAACAATCAGAAAACTTTATTGGCACAGTTAAGCCAGCACTTGAAACACTTTTCACAACACTTGAACAGACTCGTGACGCACTTACAGGTGGCGTAGCCATCTTAACAGGCGAAGGGGCTCCAGAAACTATGGGCGACGAAGCACCTGCCGAAGAGCCAGAAATGGAACCAACAGTTGATGCAGATGCAGAAGCAGAAGCACCTGTTGAAGGCGAAGATGAATTTGGCGCGGCGGCTCCAGCGACAGGCGGCGAAGAAGAAGCCGGTAGAGAAAAACGTGAGTCAATTGAAAGAAGCAGAAGGCTCGGGACTATCCTGGGTGATTCAAAAAAAAAGTAATTGAATCAGCATCACCCAATCTGCTGAAAATCTTAAATTTCCTTGTAAAAAACAAAAAGGCATCAGTCTCTTGGGAAGAACTTAACGGCTATATGGACAACATGGGTGCTGAAGAATACAGCCAAGAGACTTTTAAAGCCGCATACGATCAAGATCCACAAATCAAATCACTGGTAGCAAGTTTTGATCCTGAAGGTGTTACACTCAAAGGTGGTGAAGAACCTCAAGCACCTGCTCAAGACAACACAGTAGACCAAATGGCACAGTCGGCAACGGCTAATGCTATGTCACAATAAAATAACTACTTGACTTTTTTACGTAAGTACTGTATAGTAACAGTTATGAATGAAGGTCAATATGATTCAAAACTTTAAAGAAGTCGCAAACCAATGGATATTGCATTCCAATTATCCTCAATACAAAGAGTTTGAAACACTTTTTGATAAGATAATTGCTGATGACGAAAGCGAAGGCACAACTACAGTTGATGGCGAGCAAATCTATATTCCAAAAGACAATTCAGAATATCAAGTAATTCAAAACAGATTCTTTAAATGGTTAGAAAAACAATTTGAATTCAAAGGCTTTTATGATTTTAAATGTATTGAGTCTTGGATTATCTATTATCAAAAAGGCGGATACCAAGGACTTCATGTTCACCAAGGCGACATGAATAAAAATACTTTTAGTGCAGTTATTCATTTGGATACTGTACCAATTAAACATAATTCTAAAAACAAGTTTAACGGAATGCTTTGGACACTCATGCCAGAACCTAATGGATTTCAACACCCCGATCACTTTGCAAGTGTAGAAGGCGGAGTAGTTTGTCTTGACGGCAGAGTGTGGCACGGTGTTTATCCTACAGATAGTATTAGACGCACCGTAGTTTACGATATCGAATATAAGAGGAAATAATTTTGTCATTAATAACCGAACGCTACCAATATAACGAAATCAAACGCCAACAAGTAGACGGCAAAAGATTGTATGCTTGTCCAGACGGCAATGCTGTCGCAAGTGTTACTACGATCTTAGATAAAACAAAAGACAAGTCAGGATTAATTGCCTGGAAGAAACGTGTTGGTGAAGCAAAAGCACAAGAAATTGTTACTGAAGCCGCTGGAGTAGGAACAAGAATGCACAAGTATCTTGAAGACTATATTGAGTTTGGCGAATGGCCTACGCCTGGAGGTAATCCCTATGCACAACAGGCACACAAAATGGCAGGACAAATTAAAGAAAATGCTATGATAGATGTAGATGAAATATGGGGCAGTGAAATCAACCTTTATCACCCTCAAATTTATGCAGGTACTACTGACCTTGTAGGACAATACAAAGGACAGCCTGCAATTATGGACTTTAAGCAAACTAACAAGCCTAAGAAACAAGAATGGGTTGAAGATTACTATCTACAACTTGTAGCCTATGCTCTTGCACATAATGAAGTGTATGGTACAGATATTAAACAAGGCCATGTGTTTATGTGTTCAAGAGACTTGCAATATCAACAGTTTGATCTCACACCAGACGAATTCAAACACTGGGAATCTAAATGGTGGGATAGGGTCTATCAGTATTACGACAAATTCGCATAAATACTTGTAATAAGGAGTAAGCAGTGGCAGTCGTACAAATATCACGTATTCAAGTCCGTAGAGGACGTAAAAACACAGGATCAGGTATTCCGCAACTTGCAGGTGGAGAACTTGGTTGGGCAGTTGATGCACAAGAACTATTCATTGGTAATGGAGCAGTATCTGAAGGATCTCCAGCAGTTGGTAATACTAAAATTCTTACAGAAAACGATAACTTGTTTACACTTGCTGATCAATACACTTATCAATCAGGCACAACAGTACAAACAGGTGCAACAGTAAGTGGACCTATTAAAAGAACATTACAAGATAGATTAGACGACACTGTTTCAATTCGTTCTTTTGGTGGTACAGGTGATGGATCCGACCATACAGCAATTTTACAAAGAGCAATTGATCAACTATACATCAACACTGCAACAAAAGGAACAACAGGAAGTAGAATCAAACTTGTTATTGAAGCAGGTACATACTCTATTAATGACACAATTTATTTGCCGCCATACACTACAATTATTGGAGCAGGCGAAGGCAAAACTGTTATTAATCAAACTGTTGACAAGCCAATTTTTAAAACTGTAAACGAAACAGCAACTCCTGGAAATTATCCAGATGATTCAGGTTCAACATCATTAAACCAAGCAAGAAACATTCAATTAGAAGGACTTACACTTTCTCACTACTCAAATGGATTTGTAGGATTAGATCTTGTAACTTGTAAAGATAGTTTATTTAGAAACTTAGAAATTAAAGCAACATGGACAACTGGTAACACACCTAATACAGGTAACATTGGAATTCAACTGTCAAGTTTAAGTACAGTGACAGGATCATTTAACAACAGTTTTGAAAATGTAAAAATTACAGGTTGGGGTTATGGTGTTAAGAGTGATGACGATGTTTATGAAAACTCATGGTCACACTGTAAATTTGATACATTAGGTTATGCTGTACACTTTGGAGAAAATACAACTATTGGAAACCAAGGTCAAGCAACAGGACCAGAGCGTAATAGTTTTTCACATTGTAACTTTGATAACATTGATAAGAATGCAATTATTTTTGAAACAGGACAGTACAACGAAAGCACGAATAACAAGTTTTATGGTGTAGGAAACAATGGCGGTACAAGTGCCGCGGCGGCATACACTATTATCAAGTCGGTGCCAACACAAAATGTAAGTATTAATGATTGGTTTAGTAGAACAAAAGATCTTTCAACTGAAGTTGCATTTAATACAATTCCTTATATTTCAGAAATTGAAGGACCACTACACACAGAATATGTTTACACTAATTCACTGTCATTAGGACAGCAGAATGCTTTTGAAACAATCTTCCATTTACCAGGTGACTTTACAAGAGTTTACAAAATTGAGTACAAGTTTAAGAGTAATCAAGTAAATGCAATGCGCCAGGGTATATTAGAAGTTATTGTAAACAAAACAACTAACACATTAACATACTCAGACATTTATGATTACAATGGTGAACTTAGTTTTTCTGAAACTATGGAACTTAAGGCACAACTGTTTGATTTAAATACCGATACAACCAACGATACAGTAGGTATTAGAATGCGTAATACTGTCAATACTGAAGACGCAACGTTCTCATATAAAATTAAAATTATAAATTAGATTAAATGTTTTCAGAAGTATTTGAAAATAGATTAAGATCATGGCGCCAGGTCAGAGAGCGTATAAACAACTCTGATTTTCCTTTCGATGAAGTTATAGTAGTTTATAATAAAGCACCAGTTATCCACAACAAATCTATCGATATGTGGAACAACAAAACTTGGTTGGATCCTTGGCAATTAATCAAGGAAAATGGTTACACAGAGACTTGCATTATTTGCGGAATCTGTTATACTTTACAATTAACTGAAAGGTTTTCTCACAGTGACTTTGAGATACATATTACTACAAATAACGAAACGAAGGAAACCTTTTTACTTTTGGCTGTTGATGACACAGTTATACAACCGCAGGAAAGTCGTTATCTAAAACGGAGTGCAGTACCTGATACTTGGATCTCACAAAAGATTTATAGTATGCCTGCGATCCACTAAATATTTTTTGTAATAAAAAGGAAGTCAGAATGTCAAATGGTACAGTAATTAATATAGTAAAAAGAAGTGGTTCGTCCGAACCATTAGATGTCAACAAGATTCATAAGGTAGTAGAATTTGCTTGTGAAGGTTTAACAGGTGTAAGTGCATCACAGGTAGAAATGAGTTCACACATTCAATTTTATGACGGTATGACTTCAAAAGAAATCCAAGATATTATGGTCAAGTCAGCAAATGATTTGATTACATTAGAAAATCCCAACTATCAATTTGTTGCGGCACGTTTATTGTTATACGCAACATACAAAGATGTGTACGGAGAATTCAGTAATAAGAGTTTACGTGACATGATTGACTTAAACATCGAAAGAGGTGTTTACGATCCAGAGATTCTTGAAAAGTATACCAACGAAGAACTTGACCAACTTGACAAATATATTAAACGCAACCGCGATGAAAACTTTACATACGCAGGACTAAGACAAATTGTAGATAAGTACCTATGCCAAGATAGAAGTACAGGTCAGTTGTTTGAAACCCCACAACATATGTACATGATGATCGCGGCGACACTTTTTGCAAACTATCCTAAACAGGATAGAATGTATTACGTAAGGAGATATTATGACGCGACCTCACTTTTTAAACTCAACATCCCCACACCCGTTATGGCTGGTGTACGAACTCCTATTCGTCAGTTTGCTTCTTGTGTTCTTGTTGATAGCGATGATACTCTCAATTCCATTTTTAGTTCTGATATGGCTATCGGACGTTATACTGCCCAAAGAGCCGGCATCGGAATTAACTCTGGTAGAATCAGAGCGATTAACTCAAAGATCAGAGGCGGAGAAGTAGCACACACAGGAATCGTTCCGTTCCTTAAAAAGTTCGAATCAACTGTAAGATGCTGTACACAAAATGGAGTACGTGGCGGTAGTGCTACTGTACATTTCCCACTTTGGCATTTTGAAATTGAAGACATCCTTGTATTAAAAAATAATAAAGGCACAGAAGACAATCGTGTACGTAAGTTAGACTATTCAATTCAACTTAATAAATTGATGTATGAAAGACTATTGTCTGATGCAGACATTACTCTTTTCTCGCCACACGATGTGCCAGATTTATATGAGTCATTTTATGCCGACCAAGACAAGTTTGAAAAACTATACAAGAAGTATGAAAAAGATACTTCAATTAGGAAACGTACTGTAAAGGCAATGGAACTTTTCTCATCATTATTAAAAGAACGTGCAGAAACAGGACGTATGTATATTATGAATGTTGACCATGCTAATACGCATAGTTCATTCAAAGACACAGTTTACATGAGTAATCTTTGTCAAGAGATTACACTACCAACTAAACCTTTAACTCATATTGATGACGAAGAAGGCGAGATTGCTTTGTGTATTCTTTCTGCAATTAATGTAGGACTTCTTAAAGAACTCGATGACTTAGAAGAACTATGCGACTTAGCAGTAAGAGCATTAGATGAAATTATCGATTATCAAAAGTATCCTGTAAAGGCGGCAGAAGTAAGTACTAAAGCAAGACGTTCATTAGGTATTGGATATATTGGACTTGCACATTATTTGGCCCGTGAAGGTGTTAAATACAACGACAAGAAAGCACTTACAAAAGTACATGAACTTACAGAAGCATTTCAGTATTTTCTGTTAACTGCTTCAAATAATCTTGCAAAAGAAAAAGGAAAATGTGATTACTTCGATAGAACAAAGTATGCAGATGGTATTCTTCCAATTGACACATACAAAAAAGATCTTGATGAAGTGTGCAACATCAAACTAAAATATGATTGGGATTCTCTTCGAAACACTATCAAGGAACACGGACTACGACACTCAACGTTGTCCGCACAAATGCCATCGGAGAGCAGTTCCATTGTGTCAAATGCAACAAACGGAATCGAACCACCACGTGGATATTTGTCCGTTAAGAAATCGAAAAAAGGACCTCTTAAACAAATTGTTCCGCAGTATCAAACGTTAAAGCAACACTATACTTTGTTATGGGATATGCCGGGCAATGAAGGCTACATTAATATTGTAGCAGTTATGCAGAAGTTCTTTGATCAGGCTATTTCAGGCAACTGGTCATACAATCCATTACAGTACGAGGACAATGAAGTTCCAATGTCTGTGATGTTTAAGGACCTATTGAATACATACAAATACGGCTGGAAAACTTCTTATTATCAAAATACCTATGACTTCAAGGGGGCAGATGACGTAGAAGATCCAAAAGAAGAGATAAGTACTCCACTTGTCCAAGAACAACCACAATCACAAAACGACGAAGAAGTTTGTGATAGTTGTGCAATTTAGTTCTTGACAACGAGTAAAACATAGTGTAATATAGAAGTTGAAAGTTAGAGGAACGATAATCAATGGCAAAAACAGTTTTTAATAGAAATAAGGTAGACTTTACCAAACAGTATATGTTTTTTGGTGAAGATCAAAATACTCAAAGGTATGATACATTTAGGTATCCCGAGTACGACAAACTTAATCAAACAATGCTTGGTTACTTTTGGAGACCAGAAGAAGTGTCTTTACAAAAGGACAGAAGCGACTATGCTGAATTTCGTCCAGAGCAGAAACATATCTTCACTGCTAACTTAAAGTACCAAACACTATTAGATAGTGTACAAGGGCGTGGTCCGTGCATGGCATTCTTACCATACGTTTCATTACCCGAACTTGAAGGTTGTGTAATTGCTTGGGACTTCTTTGAAACTATTCACTCACGTTCGTATACACATATTGTAAAAAATGTTTATCCAAACCCAAGTGAAGTTTTTGATACTATCCTCGACGATGAAAGAATTATTGAACGTGCAGAAAGTGTAACTAAAGAATATGATAACTTCTATAATGTTGCCAACGAATACTTTAACAAAGGCAAAGGCGATATGTACGAAGTTAAAAAAGCATTGTACAAAGCAATGATGACTGTGAACATTCTTGAAGGTTTACGTTTTTATGTTTCATTTGCTTGTACATTTGCATTTGGTGAACTTAAACTTATGGAAGGTTCAGCAAAGATTATTTCATTAATTGCTCGTGACGAAGCAACACACCTTAATCTTTCAACACACATTATCAAGCATTGGATGAAAGGAAATGACGATCCAGACTTTGTCAAGATTGCTAAAGAGTGTGAAGAAGAAGTTTATGAAATGTGGCGACAGTGTGTAGATGAAGAAAAACGTTGGGCAGACTATTTGTTCAAGGATGGATCTATTATTGGTCTTAACGAAAACTTACTACACGCTTATGTAGAATTCATTGCTAACAAGAGATTGAAAGCACTTGGACTTAAGACGATTTATGATCGTCCACTTAATACTAACCCTCTACCTTGGACACAGCATTGGTTAAGTTCCGCAGGCTTGCAGGTTGCACCGCAAGAGACTGAAGTTGAGTCTTACATTATTGGTGGTGTCAAACAAGATGTAGAAAAAGATACTTTTAAAGGATTTAAATTATGAGTAGAACAGTAGTTTACTCTAAACCAATGTGTTCGTTTTGTGACAAAGCAAAACACTTATTGAAAACACTAAACATCGAATATGAATCAATTCAGGTTGGTTCAGATATTTCGGTACAACAACTTACAGAAGAATTTGAAGCAAATGGATTACCACAACCAAGATCAGTTCCGCAAATCATCCTGAACGGTAAGTATATAGGAGGCTACAATGAATTAGCCAAATATGTAGAAGATACTGGAATGGAAGGAATTAGTCAATAGTGTTAGTACAATCATATAAAACTGGAGACACTGTATCAATGAAACTTACTTCAGGTGAGGAAATTGTTGCACGTCTTACAGAAGAAAAAGCAGATAGTTGGATCGTTCATAAACCATTAACTTTAATGCAAGGCCCACAGGGTTTGGTATTAGGCCAATGGATGATTACCAGCGATCCTTTGCAAGATATTAACATTCCAAAATCAAATGTTATGGTGATTACTAAAACACTCGAAGACCATGCCAAGAGATACATTGAAGCAACTACGGGGATTAAAACATAATGAGTAACAAATTAATTTTAGTTGATGTTGACGGCGTTCTCTTAGACTGGAAGAATGCGTTCTTACAGTTTATGGCTTTGGAAAATATTGTTGAAAAAGACAATACCAAATACCATGTATGGGAATGGATGCAATTACAAGACGGAAAAGAAATCGATGAGTCTAAAGGCAGATTTATGATTGAGTATTTTAATCGCTCAGCATGGATGTGCTTTTTAGATCCTCATAGAGACGCAGTAGAAATCGTAAAAGCACTTAAAGAAAAAGGCTATGACTTTAAGGCAATTACCTCTATGCACAAGGATATTCCAGCACAAGAACTACGCAAGATGAATCTTGCAGATGTATTCGGTGAAGGAACTATATCCGACATTACCTTTCTACCAACAGGTGCAGACAAACGTGAAGCACTTGCAAAGTATGAAGGTTCAGGGGCCTGGTGGATTGAAGATAAGGTAGAAAACGCATTAGTTGGTAAACAACTTGGTTTAAACTCTATCATCATTGAACATGAGTACAACAAAAACGAGTATGCTCATGATATTCCATTTGCAAAATTCTGGAGCACTGTTTATAAACAAATTACAGGAGAAAGATATGTCAACAATTCATGAGCAAATTATTGCAGAATATGAAAATTACTTGAAAGAAGCAGAAGCATTTGATACAAAGAATGTGAAAGCGGCCGCGGCAAGAGCAAGAAAAGCCTTAGGAAATATGGGTAAACTTGCAAAGTCAAGAAGAGCGGAAATCCAAGAGAAGAAGAACTCTTTATAATCTCAGTTTGATAACAGCATAGGATATCAATTTATTCTATGCTGTTATCTTATAAATTCAGCCTCAATGTAATAAATACATTTATAGAGGGTAAAATAAAAATATGCAGAACGGCAAACTAAAATGGTATAATCCAGTAAAAGGTTTCGGATTTATATCTCCGGAAACTCCTGGTGCCACCGACATCTTTGTTCACATAACCGAACTTAAAAAAGCAGGTATTGTAGAAGATCAAATACTTGAGGGTATGGAACTATCATACGAAGAACTTGATTTCCGCGGCAAGACCGTCGCCGGAAATATCCAAAAGAACTAAACATCTCACTAAGTAATATTATGAAATGCGAACAAGGTGACCTTGCTCGAATCATCTTTTCTATTCGTCCTGAAAATGTAGGACGCATCGTCAAGGTAAAAGAGTACATAGGAAAATACAACAACGGCGAACAATTCCAGTTCAGAGGTATGGCTTGTCAATGCCTTGTACACGATCACTATTGGTGGATAGAAGCAGACGACATTACTACACTGCTGGGTCCAAGTCCACAAGCCTACATAGCCGATAGTTGGCTTGAACCAATTAGGCAACCAAAATCCAAACAAAAAACGAAAAAAGAACTTGACATCACCATTTAAAGGTGTTATAAATAAAGGGTAACGTTGAAGCCAATTGAAGGCAGGCAGGACGGGAGTTCAATTCTCCCCACCTCCACCATTCACTTAAAACACATTCACAGAGTGTGCTTTGAGGGGGTGATCGGGATCGACTGATGCAATAGAGAACGTGGAGTTACCGGTAGGCGATGACCGTAAATCAAGCAAAACTATAGACGCAAACGAAAACTTTGCTCTTGCTGCCTAGT
>Ga0222719_10004039_pt1 | contig 12927 bp, 16 predicted proteins | sample C33_34DmetaG_FD_165039 | JGI IMG/M metagenome (GOLD analysis project Ga0222719, IMG submission 165039) | Estuarine water microbial communities from San Francisco Bay, California, United States - C33_34D | ecosystem: Environmental > Aquatic > Marine > Unclassified | place: USA: California...
TTATCTTTTAAAGTATTCTGTGATAAAATTGGACCAGAAGCTGCTAAAAAAGCAGGCTTGATACTTCATACAGAAATATCTAATCCTCATGGTACAGATTTAAGAGCAGTAAAAGAAGCAATATATCCAGAAGGAAATATCTTCTTCTCAACAGGCAAAATAGATACTCCTCAAATGAACTTCATGTACAATATTGCTGATGTTACTATGCTTATTACTTCTAATGAAGGATGGGGATTATCTTTAACAGAATCTATGATGACAGGTACAATGATAATACCTAATGTCACAGGAGGAATGCAAGACCAATGTAGATTTATCAACGAAAAAGGAGAATGGATAGACTTTGATTCTGACTTTCCTTCCAATCATAGAGGCACCTATAAAGAATGCGGTAAATGGGCAGTACCTGTTTATCCTTCTAATATATCACTAGCAGGTTCACCTGGAACTCCTTATATATACGACGATAGATGTAATCCTGACGATGTAGCATCCGCTTTAGAGCAGGTATTTAATTTATCAAAAGAAGAAAGGAAGGCAAATGGTTTAGCTGGTAGAGAATGGGCTATTTCATCTGAAGCTCAAATGACAGCAGATCAAATGTGCAAGAATGTAATAGAGGGTATAGAAGAAACATTTATAAACTTTAAACCAAGAAAAAGATTCGAAGTATTTAAAGCTGATAAGCCTCAATCAAAAAAAGTAACACACGCATTAACAGGATATTAATATGAAACCAACAATAGTTATAAGTAGTCCAGTAGATACATACTCTGGTTACGGTGCTAGATCAAGAGACTTTATCAAAGCTGTTATTGATCTAGGTAAATACGAAGTAAAATTACTATCTCAAAGATGGGGGAACACAAGATTTGGATATTTAGATGACCACAAATTAGATAATATTACTTCTCTTATCATTCCTCAAATTACTAACAAACCAGATATTTGGATACAAATTACTGTTCCAAATGAATTTTCTCCTGTTGGTAATTATAACATAGGAGTAACAGCAGGAATAGAGACTAGTATATGTGATCAATCATGGGTACAAGGAGTGAATAGAATGGACCTTACACTTACTTCTTCTAATCACAGTAAGCTAGTATTTGAAAAGACAGAATGGGAAGTAAAGGATAATCGTACAGGTAAAAAAGAATTATTAAAAGTAAATAAACCTGTAGAAGTATTATTTGAAGGAGTAGACATAACTAAGTATTTCGAAACAAAATCTACTCTTGACTTATCAGAAATAAAAGAATCTTTTTGTTTTCTGGTTGTTGGACATTGGCTACAAGGTAACTTAGGTCACGATAGAAAAAATATAGGGTACACTATAAAGTCATTTTTAGAGACATTTAAAAACAAACCTACACCTCCAGCATTGATTCTTAAAACATCTCATGTTACTACATCATTGACAGATAAAGATATCTTATTGAACAAAATCGAAACTATAAAGAAAACAGTTAAAGGAAAACTACCTAACATTTATATTGTTCATGGTGATTTAACTGATCAAGAAATGAATGAGCTATATAATCATTCTAAAGTAAAAGTTATGGTAACACATACTAGAGGAGAAGGCTTTGGGAGACCTTTATTAGAATTTTCTATGACTGGTAAACCTATTGTAGCTACCGCTTGGTCTGGACATTTAGACTTTTTAAATCCTCAACACTGTTCTCTTATAAACGGAACTGTAGAACAGCTAGATAACTCATCAGTACAAAAAAACGTACTTCTTAAACAGAGTTCATGGTTTAAACCTGATGATGGGTTAGTTGGAAAAGCTTATAAAAATTTATTCAAGAAATATAAACAATTTTTAGCCCCTGCTAAAAAATTAAGACATGAAAATAAAACTATGTATAGCTATGCTAATATGGTAGACCTACTAGGTAGTTTATTTGACAAATACATTCCAGAACTTAAATTAGAACCTAAGTTTAATTCTCTTAAGTTGCCTAAATTAAAAACTGCAGCTCCAACTATTAAACTTCCTAAATTAAAAAAAGTATGAACGATCAGTTAGTAGAATGTAAACGATGCAAAGGTAATGCATGTTACGAACAAAATATAGATAATAATTTACAAACTTGGTTATGTATGGGGTGTGGGTTTACTACATCTACAGTTATGGACAAAGGTGGAAAGGCTCATACTAACTTAATAGAAACATCTCCAGAACTATATGTTGACTTATTATTCGAAGATGATACAAATAAAATATGGGCACCCGCTACTATTACATTACCTAATAAAGGCATGGTATTTTTAGACGGTACTAATTCTAAAGAATGGAAATGGGCTTCAGTCAAGTCTACTCCTATTACTGATGAAGATAGAAAGCTAAAAAGTTTTCCAGCTGACCAAACTCATAAAATGGATATGAAAAATATCAAACATTATGAACAAAAGGATTTCATGACTGCTTTAGAATATATAGATTTTTATCAAATATGAAAATATTAGTTACAGGTGGAGCAGGTTTTATCGGTAGTAATCTTATAGAGTACTTGCTTAATAAAGGTCACGAAGTAAATTCTATAGATAACTATTCCTTAGGTTTTAAACATAATCATATAGAAGGAGCAAAGTATATAGAGTTAGATATAAACGATATTGATACATTAGAAAAAGATTATGATTTAGTTTACCACTTAGCGGCTTTATCTAGAGTACAGCCTTCTTTTAATAAACCTTCTGAAACTTTCCATAGTAATGTTAACGGTACTCAAAAAGTATGTGAGTTTGTTAGATTATGTAACGCTAAGTTAGTATATGCAGGTTCATCTTCTAGATGGCATGACCCTTCTCAGTCTCCTTACGCATTTACTAAGCATATTGGTGAAGAAATTTGTCATTTATATAGAGGAACATATGGTCTAGATATTGAAGTAGCTAGATTTTATAACGTATACGGTAAAAGAGAAATACTAGATGGAGAATATGCAGCAGTAATAGGCAGATGGAGAACTCAGATAGAAGAAGGTAAAGCTATTACTATAGTTGGTGATGGAGAACAGAAAAGAGACTTTACTAAAGTAGACGATATAGTATCAGGATTATTTTTAATAGGAATGAAACGAGAGTCTCATACGGATGCTTGGGAATTAGGATGTGGAGTAAATTACTCTATAAATGAAGTGTATAAAATGTTTAAAGAAAAGTTTAACTGTGATAAAGTATATGTTCCTGATGAGCCTGGAAATTATAGATCTACTTTAAGAGTTAATAATGATGCTATAAAAAGATTAGGTTGGAAACCTACTAATAGTTTATATGATTATATAAAAGAATTATGAATATAAGTTATGCAATAACAGTATGTAATGAAGCTAATGAAATACAAAGGTTAGTAACATTCTTACTTCTTAATAAAAGAACAGAAGATAATATAGTAGTGCTGTATGACAGTGTTAACGGTAGTAAAGCAGTAGAAGACTTTCTAAGAGCTAAATCAGTTAATGCTGAGTTCAGTTGGCATGCAGGAGAGTTTAATAATCACTTTGCTGACTGGAAAAATAAACTTACCTCATTATGCTCAGGAGATTATATATTTCAAATAGATGCTGATGAGATTCCTAACGGTAGCTTAATAGCTTCTTTACCTGAGATACTTATCCAGAATCCAGATAATGATGTCTATTTAGTACCTAGAGTTAATACTGTGGAAGGTTTAACAGATGAACATATAACTAAATGGGGATGGAGAGTTAATGAGTTAGGTTGGGTTAACTACCCTGATTTACAAATGAGGATATGGAAGAACAAACCAGAGATCAGATGGAAAAATAGAGTTCATGAAGTACTAGAAGGATTTGTAAACTATTCTCCTCTTCCTAGTTTAGAAGAATTAAGCTTATACCACCCTAAAGATATAAAAAGACAAGAACAACAAAATAAATACTACGATACGATTTCATGAAAAAAATGACCATACTGCTGATGATGCTAGCTAATATGAGCTACTCTCAAAACTTTAAAGACGGAGACATTAATATAATTACAAAAGAAGGAATAACTTCTATCTACTTTGTTAATGGTAATTCCGAAGGATTTTACTTAGACGGACTCTTTATGAAATCATATGGAGTTCTTAGATTCCCTGCTGCTAACTTTAATGAATTCTATGAAGATATTGCTACAGCACTTAAACGCTCAAAGACATCTATAGGAAGAGATAAGTATGTAGTAGAGAAGTATGATTTTTCTGAGGATGAAGTTTTCTTTGTCGTTAAAGATAAAGTAGGAACTATAACTAAAGATCAAATTGAAAAATTAAAAGACCTATGATTACACTTCTTGACTGTACTTTAAGAGACGGAGGTTATTATACTAACTGGAACTTTGATACTAAGATGGTTCAAGAACTAGTTAGTGCTTTAGATCATAGTCAAGTAGACATTATAGAATTAGGTTATAAATCTCCAGTCAAAGGAGGCAGATATAGAAAATGTAACGATAGGTTTATATGGGAAGTATTAGACTACAAACTTCCAATTAACTCTCAACTAGCATTTATGGTAGATGCTAAAGACTTTATAGACGGTAAACATATTTCTTATTCCCTTATTGATGATGTCATATCAACTAAAGATAATTCTCCATTTAGTATATGTAGATTAGCTATTAAACATAGTGAAATAAAACAAGCTATAAAGATAGGAGAGTATATTAAAAGCAAAGGATATGAAATCATAGTTAACCTGATGGGTATATCTCTACTTACAGATAAAGAGATAGAAGAGTTCGGTAAGCTTCAAACAATTGACCCTTCTGCTTTATACTTTGCAGATTCATATGGTGCTTTAGAACCAGTTAGAACTGAGCAAATAGTAAAAATATTTAAACAGTTTACCGCTCCTGTAGGAGTTCATACTCATGATAATTTAGGACTAGCATTTGCTAATTGCCTATCAGCTATGAATTTTGGTGCTACATATATAGACGGTACATTATTAGGTATGGGAAGAGGAGTAGGAAACGTAAAGACTGAACAGTTAGTTACTTACTTACAGTATAAAAGAGCTAAAGGTAACAGCACCCCTATTCAAAAGTTTATAGATAAATGGATGTATAAACTTCAATCAGATTATAAATGGGGCTTTACTCATAACTATATGGTTAGTGGGCTTAAACATATTCATCCTCTCTATACACAAACACTTCAATCATCTTTTCTGAACTCTAAAAGAATAGAAGATATTTTATTATCTATTCCAGATCCTTTAAGGTATGAATTTGATAAGATAAAAGATAAAATGGAACCTAAAGTTGCAGTAGTCATTCCTGCTAGATATAAGTCATCTAGATTTCCTGGCAAACCTCTTGCTAAAATTAAAGGTAAAGAGATGATTATATGGGTTGCTGAAATAGCAGAAAAAGCTATTGGAAAAGAGAACGTATATATAGCTACAGAGAATGAAGAGATAGTTAATGTAGTTAAAGAGTATGGATATAGAGTAGTGTTAACATCTGATAGCTGTCTTACAGGTACAGATAGAGTAGCAGAAGCAGCTATGGAAATAGATGCTGATATCATTATTAACGTTCAAGGTGATGAACCTTTACTAGACCCTAATGATATAACAAGAGTTATTGAAGCTAAATTAAAACATCCAGAACATATTATAAACTGTGAGGCTTATCTTAATAGTAATGAAGATGTAGTTGATAAAAAAATACCTAAAGTTATTACTAACTTAAAAGGTGAACTAATGTACTCTAGTCGTAATCCTATTCCTGGTACTAAATTAGGAAATGGTAAAAGACCTAAGAAGCAAGTTTGTATCTACGCTTTCAATAGAGAGCATCTTAAAGCATTTACAGAGCAGACTTCAAAAACTCCTCTAGAAGCTCAAGAAGATATAGAGATAAATAGATTCTTAGAACTAGGACATAAGGTTATGATGGTGGAAGTAGACAGCTCTACTGTAGCTGTAGACTATCCAGAAGACATAAATACAGTAGAAAACTTATTAAAATGAATATAGACGAATATAATAAACTTCAAAGACACGAGAATGATAATCATCTCGCAATTGATTTCGATGGAGTTGTACACGGCAATTCAAAAGGTTTCTATGACGGTACCGTTTACGATGATCCTATTCCAGGTTCTATAGATGCTATAAAATTATTAGCTAAAAAATATGTTATAGTTTTATTTACTGCTAAAGTGAAACCAGATAGACCTTTAGTAAATGGAAAAACAGGTGAAGAGTTAATTTGGGAATGGTTAGAGAAATATGGAATAGCTTCTTTAGTAAAAGAGATTACATGTGAAAAGCCTAGAGCAGTAGCATATATAGACGATAAAGGTATTAGATTTAATAACTGGAAAGACACATTAAAAGAGTTAAATGAAATTACAAACAGTTAAGCTAAGAGAAAACTTATTACAGCTTGAAGAAGCTGAAGATAGGTTAAAAGTATTAAAAGATAAATACAAAGGAGAAACCGCTTATATTATAGCAGGAGGTCCTTCACTTAAGAATTACGATACTGCTTACCTAAAAGACTTTTTTAAGGATAAGTTATGTATGCCTATAAAGCAATCTTATAATTTATTTAAAGAAGAAGCTGACTTTCACTTATTAAATTTCTGTAACTTTGCTCCTTATGACTGGACTAATAATAGATCAATAATTACTTGGGCGATATTTGAACAATTTCATCCTCAAATGATCTTTGATAATAACTTACTGTCTGATATTTTTATCCCTATATTTAGAAACAATCCTAATACCGGAGGAGGAGTAGGACCAAATAAAATGATACACTCATTAGCTGAAAAAGAAGACTGGGATAGTATGAAATTAGATCACCCTGAATACGGGTATAACCAACCATGGGGACCAGGTATCATGTTTGAAATGGCTTTACCTTTAGCTATATATCTTGGATGTAGCAAGGTAGTTACAGTAGGATGGGACATAGGAGATTTATCTTCGTTTGAGAAAGGAACCGAAGACGATACTCAAAGAGTATTTCAGGAACATTTCTACGGTGAAGACCATGAAAAGATTGTATATGCAAAGACTTCTATGGGACCTAGAGAAATACTATCAGTAGCTAAAGCTACTAAAGGTATATACTACTGGTTAAAAGAACAAGGAATAGACTGGAGTATAGTTTCAGATACTAATCCTGGTTATAAAAATATACCTAGAATAAAATTATGATAGCTGCAGGATGTCTAGTACAGTGGTATGAGATTGATATGTTTGAAGAATATATTGACTCTCTTGCTTTATCTATAGGGAATAATAAAGATAAAGTTATTATAGACATTTGCTTGGTTACAAATCAAGATTTAGAGAAAATTAATAAAGAAACAGATATGCTAACTTATATATCTGAAAAATATATAAGAATATGTAATAAGCTTAAGTTACAAAACTATAATATCAATTATAAGATAACTAGCGACCTTTATACTATTGCTGATTATAGAAGAGAGTTTAATGATAAGTACAGTAAGATAACTGATATACTTTTTTGGGGAGAGTCTGATATGTTAGTTCCTTCTCAAGCTATTGCATCTATTCTTCTATTACAACAAGCAGTGAAAGATACTACTCCTAAGTGGATAGGCTTCTTTGCTACGTGCAAGATGTGGGATGATAGCTGGAAAATCTTAGAGCATCCTAAGTTAACCGACTTAGAAAGAGATCCGTTTGCTTGGTATGGAACTAGAAGCTATATGGACTATAGTAAGATGGAAGATATAAACGCAGATGTAGAATCTCCTCAAATAGAAAGTACTAGTAACTATAAATTTAACGGCTGTGGATTGATAATGTCTTCTGAACTAGTAAACAGTGGTGTAAATATACCTGCTTGTTGCTTTTTTACTCATGAGGATACAGCTTTGATGAACAAGATGTTACTTATGTTTAATAAAGAGATTCCGATGTACATATTTAAAAATATACTTTTAGTTCATAATAGAGAGCATCCTAATAAAAGAAAATACATTGCAGAAGAAATAGGAAAAGATATAAATGAACAGAGAAAATCAAACGAATGGTATAAAGTAGCTAGTGAAATGTCTAAGCATAATGCCTATAACTTTATGAAACAAACTAAAACATTTAAATGGAAAGACGTATGGGAAGCCCTATAACATCATGCATATCATCTAATAATAATTTAAACTATCTTAAATTAGCATATACTTCGATAAGAAAAAATGCTCATTACAAAGATCAACCTATAATTGTCTTCGCTGAAAACTGTACCGATGGCACTAACGAATGGTTACAAGTTATTAGCAAAACAGATCCTAACATAACTTACTATATTCAGAATAATGAACTACCTTTGGGTATAGGAGGAGGAATGGATTTTTGTGTAAGCAAGACTAAGACACAGTATGTAAATATAATTCACTCTGATATGTGGATTGCTCCTAATCAAGATTTAGAGTTACAAAAAATAGTAGAAGAAAGTGAAGATGTAAGAACGATAGCATCTTCATTTAGAATACAACCTAAGATATTTCCTAACGATCCTGATTATAGACCAGGTACTGTATTTGTTCCAAAAGAAGAATTTGGTGAGTTTCATCATAATTTTGACAATAACTATTTTGATAAGTGGGCAGTTGAACTACAATCTATGGACGAAACTAGAGTTAGAAAAGGAGGAGGAGCAGGTTTCTTTTGTAGAACTGAAGACTATATTTGGATAGGAGGTAATGATCCTATATTCTCTCCAGCATCATTCGATGATATGGACTTATTTATTAGAATGCAATTAGAAGATTATAAATTTGTAATGTCTTCTAAGTCTATTGTATATCACTTCTCTGCTAGAGGGTCTCATTTTAGAGATGATGATATAACTAAAACTAGTAAACGTCAACAAAAATCTGAAATGGATAACTCTCAAAAATTTTATAACAAATGGGGTGAAATGCCTCAAAGTGATGAGCAGACTTTTGTAAAACCAATTAGAGGAACTAATAATCCGAATAGAATTCCTCTGTTGTAGAACCGAATAATTATTCGTATATTGTAATATAAAATAGATATAAATGAAATTAGGAATTGTAGGTAAAGGAGTAGTAGGAACTGCTATCAAAAAAGGTTTCGAAAAAATTAAACATTCAGTTAGTTATCATGATATTAAACATGATACTAAAATAGAAGATGTATTAGATACTGAAATAATATATGTATGTGTAGGTACTCCTTCTAATGAACATGAAAGCTGTGACATTACTGCTGTACTTTCAGTAGTATCTCAATTAAATAACTTAAAGTATGATGGAATCGTATGTATAAAGTCTACTGTTGAACCAGGTACTACTCAAGAGCTAGTAGATAAGTATAGCGATCTTACATTTGCTTTTGTTCCTGAGTTCTTAAGAGAGAGATGTGCTTACGAAGACTTTGTATATAATAATAGTATTCTAGTTGTAGGTACAGAAAGTGAAGAGGTTTATAAGAAGATAGTAGAGTCACATGGAGCTCTTCCTACTCATAAAATGAAAATGTCTATAATAGAAGCAGAGTTAATGAAGTATTTTTCTAATACTTATAAAGCAATGAGAATAACATTTGCTAATTCATTTTACAAAATAGCTCAACACTACGGTGCTAATTATAATGCTATTAAAGATGCATTTTTATTTCATGCTGTAGAAGAAGGACACTATCTTAGAGTAGATAAAGACTTTGGATATGGTTACGGAGGCATGTGCTTACCTAAAGATACAAAAGCAATGAAAAGGTTAGCTGAAAAATTAGATATAGGTGTCGATATATTTAAGTTTATAGATGAAGAAAACGATAAATTTAAAAAAATGAACCCATGAAAACAATCATAGATGTAGGAGCGGCAGGATTTCCTAACGGCAATGAGAGATATAAACAAGGTGATAGAGTGATACTATTTGAACCTTTAATAGCACCTTACGGTAAATTAGCAGCTAAGTATAGTAGCGATAGTAAAATAGAGGTATACAATTTAGCATTATCTGATATAAAAGGAGAATTTACGTTCTATAATACCACTAAGACTAACTGTAGCTCACTTAGGGAGCCTAACAAGGAGTTATTATTATCAAGAAATAGACCAGATATAGCAGAGTATACAACAATAACGGTAGAGACAGACTTATTGGATAACTATACTAAAGACTTAGATGTTATAGATTTTCTTAAACTGGATACTCAAGGCAGTGAATACGAAGTACTAAAAGGAGGATTAAATACTTTAACTAAAACCAAAGAATTAAAAGTAGAAGTAGAATTCGACCAATGGTATAAAGGTCAGAAGATAGCACCAGAGGTAGACGAATATATCAAGTCTTTAGGCTTTAAAAGGTATAGCACTATCGATAATAAGTATCATGCAGACTACTACTACAAAAGAAATTAAAATGGAAATAAGCTTTATACAACCAGGAAGAAATAATTTAAAATACCTTAAATGGTCTTATGACTCTATTAGAAAGAATCAAGGAGATCATATAGTTGAAATCTGTGTAGCTGACGATGCTTCTACGGATGGGACTTGGGATTGGTGTTTAGAGATGATAGATAAAGATCCTTTATTTAAAGCGCATCGAAATGAAGGACCAGATAGATTGGGACATACAATACTATATGATACATTAATTAATGAAATAGCTACAAAAGATATTGCTATGATTTATCATGCTGATATGTACCTTTGTCCCGGAGCTTTAGATGCTATTGAAAGAGAAATAGAAGAAAAAACTATAGTATCATTAACTAGAATAGAACCCCCATTACATCCAGATGGTCCTGAAAAGATTTTACTTAACTGTGGTGTAGAGCCAGAAGAGTTTAAAGAACAAGTAGTAATAGACTGGGTTGCAAAAAACAGCTTAGCTGATAAAGTTACTGAAGGCATATTTGCTCCTTGGGCTTTTTATAGAAAAGACTTTCAAGAGATAGGAGGACATGATCCATTATATGCTCCTCAATCAAAAGAAGACTCAGATATTTTCAATAGGTTTCAATTAAATGGAATTAAATTTAAACAAGTATGGGATGGTTTTGTTTACCACATGACTTGTAGAGGTAGTAGAAGAAATACTAATGACAAAGCTAAAAGTATCTATGAAGACAGTACAGAATGGTTAGCACAAAATCTTCGTTCAACTAAAAACTTTATACGTAAATGGGGTCATTTTGTAATGCACGATAAACTAATGAAACCTATAATTCCTAATAAATATAACGTAGGTTTTTGGATTCATAATTGCAATTACGAATTACTTAAAACGCTAGAACCTTGGGCTGACTATATAAATGTATTTGAAATACCAGATGAACAGGTTACTAAGTTTATAAATGACGAACAACCTAATACAGTTATCCCAATAGGAGCTAAAATAAATACATTTAAAAAAGTAGATGTATTTGTAAAAATAGATGGAAAAACATTTACTCAAGAAGACTATTCTGTAATACAGCAATTGTCACAGATTTTAGATGATAGTGGTGCAGAAGGTTCCTTTGAGGTAGGTAATCTATTTATTAATATAACTAAATATAAAACCTATACTGAAAATCTTATTAAATTATGAAAAAATATATTATAGAATTTACTTACCTAAACGGAGAAGCAGAAGAAGTAGAGTTTGAAACAGATAGAGGTTTAGATTGGACTATAGAACAGTTTTCTAGAAATAGAAGTGTTACTAGCCATAAAATAATATCAGAAGTTTCAACATCATCTAAAAAAATGCTATTTGACTAACTATTTATAACTATATATGAACATTAAGAATCTTATACAATCGGTAACTGAATCAGCAAAGATTAATTTTGCAGGTCATAAATTTCTACTTAAAGTAGATACTAACGAAGACCCTCAAAAGAAAGGAGTAAAAGTGCAATTTATTCCTACACAATTTGGTGCTTTAACTCCTACAGAGCAAAATGATATTGCTATTGAGTTAGAAGCTAGATTAGAAAACGGACTAGGGGAATATGAATTAAGAGTAGAAAGAGATAGAAACTTAAAAGATAAAAGTATTATTGGATTTTTTATCTATATAGAATACTTTGATAAGATTATCCGTAAAGCATTATCAGGAACAAATCCAGACGCAGCACCAGACGAACCTCAACCAGAGATATAGTCATGACAGTACATCCTGATAAAAAAGTTAGAGAAGTTCTGTTCTCAATGTTTCCGTTATCTTACCGTATTAAGAAAATTCCAATAGCTCAAGACGTTATGGATAGAAAGTTATTTATCGATTCTATTAAAACCCTCTTACAAATAGAAGATAGAAGGGACTTTATGTTAGAAGAAATAGGTATAGATATTACTGCTTATGAAGATTTATTCTTTAGAGTAATAGAGAATCTATTTAAAATAGCATTTAGTACTAGTCAAACACAACTCATACAAGATTACATATACTCATTAAAACCAGATAAAGAATGGGATGGACATGTAAGTATAGTACTTGCAGACAACAAAGAGCAGATAGTCGATATAAAAACACCAGAAAAACTCTGGTCTCTACTACAAAAAGTTAAATAGTATTGATAAAATTTCTTAAAGCTATTAAGTCTTTTATGGACCAAGGGCACTTCTACTTTAAGGGTAAGAAGATTGAGTATGCTTGGGTAGTAGGAGGAATTCTTTATATAATTGTAGCTTTTTTTATATATTCTTTATAAAATAGTTGCCTCCCCGAACTTATATTCGTATCTTTATATATTGTTTAATTAAAAAGGTTATATTATATGCAAAACTCATTAAAGCTTAAGATGATTCCTTGCCCTAAATGCGGCAATGATTTCCCAGAAAAGAGAAAAGAACTAGGTTACCACGTATGTGTTAACTGTTCAACCGTTAAACCTAAAGTAGGAGTAACGACAGTAGAAGGTACTGGTGATCATACTTACAATGATCTAATTGTTA
>Ga0222719_10004044_pt1 | contig 12923 bp, 13 predicted proteins | sample C33_34DmetaG_FD_165039 | JGI IMG/M metagenome (GOLD analysis project Ga0222719, IMG submission 165039) | Estuarine water microbial communities from San Francisco Bay, California, United States - C33_34D | ecosystem: Environmental > Aquatic > Marine > Unclassified | place: USA: California...
CTGTTTTTTCTAACTGACATTTATCATTTACACCTAATAATAAATCTCTATGATCTTTTGCCAATAACGGCGCTACGGACATTCCTTTATTATTAGCTATTGAAACTATGTCTGTTAGATAAAATTCTTTTTTTGTATTATCATTTTTTACTTCTGATATTAAACCTTCAAGCAAATTAACCTTGCTAAATATAATTCCCGTATTACATTCTCTAATATTTTTTTGAGTTTCATCAGCTTCAATCTCTTCAATTATTTTTGCAATAATTTCTTCTTCGGCTTGCTCTCTAACTATTCTTCCGTATCCATATGGATTATCTAATTCTACTGTTAGAACTTTTACGTGAGAACTTGGCATATAACTTATAAATTTTTTTAATAGCGACGAATCTAGCAATGGCGTATCTGCATATAAAATTAAGACATCCTCTTCTTTATTTAAATGTGGTAAAACTGTTTTTACAGCGTCTGCTGTTCCTCTTTGATCTATTTGGTTGTGCCAATTAATATTATGATCAGCGAAAGAATCTTTTATAAATTCTATTTTTGAATTTATTACAACATTAATTGTTTTGGGATTAAGTTTTTGAGAGGATAACAACACATGTTCCAGCATTGTCTTACCGCCAACTTTATGCATAACTTTTGGCAAGCTACTATGCATTCTTTTTCCATTTCCAGCCGCTAGAATTATTATATTTAAGCTCATTTTTATTTTAATGAATTTGTTTATATTTCATTATTCTACTATGAGTTTAGATAATATGCACAAAAACTGTACTTGATGGATTTTTATTTAGTTTTTTTTCTCATGGCGTCAATCATTTTCAACTGCGCCGCGGCTTGGGCGAGCTCTGCCAATGCTTTCGCCGCATCAATATTATCACTTTTATCTGCTAAGGCTTCTTCTGCTCTTTTTTTAGACTCTATAGCTTTTGCTTCATCAAGGTCTTTTCCTCTTATCGCTGTGTCTGCAAGTACTGTAACAATATCGGGCTGAACTTCTATAACGCCACCTGATATAAAAAATAACTTCTCCTCATTTTCCTCGGTTATTATTTTGACCTCGCCCGGTTTGAGAGGTGTGATCATAGGAGTATGCTTTGGGTATATTCCTACTTCACCCATTATTGCTGAAGCTATTATATTCTTAACATTACCTGAGAATATTTCTTCCTCAGCACTAACTATATCTAGATGCATTATTGACATTTTTTATACTAAAGAGCCTTTGCTCTTTCCTCCGCTTCTTCAATGCTGCCTATCATATAAAATGCTTGTTCTGGTAAATGATCGTACTCACCATCTATGATGCTTTTGAAACCCTTGATTGTATCTTTTAATGAAACGTATTTTCCTGGGCTACCAGTAAATACTTCTGCAACAAAGAAAGGTTGTGATAAAAACCTTTGGATTTTTCTTGCTCTTGCTACAACCAATTTATCTTCTTCTGAAAGCTCATCCATACCTAAGATTGCAATGATATCTTTTAACTCTTTGTATTTTTGAAGAGTATTTTGAACACTTCTTGCAACATCGTAGTGATCGTTGCCTACTACTAGAGGGTCAAGCTGTCTACTTGTAGAATCTAGTGGATCTACAGCTGGATATATTCCCAATTCTGCAACTTGTCTAGATAAAACTACTGTTGCATCAAGGTGAGCAAATGTTGTCGCTGGCGACGGATCTGTTAGATCATCAGCAGGAACATAAACGGCCTGAATAGAAGTAATAGAACCAGACTGTGTGGATGTGATTCGTTCTTGAAGAGCTCCCATTTCTTCTGCCAATGTTGGTTGGTAACCAACAGCTGAAGGCATTCTTCCTAAGAGAGCAGATACCTCGGTACCGGCTAATGTATATCTATAAATATTATCAATGAACATTAATACGTCCTTACCTTCATCACGAAAATCTTCAGCCATTGTTAATCCTGTTAGTGCTACTCTCAATCTATTACCTGGGGGCTCATTCATCTGACCATAAACCAAGGAAACTTTATCGAGCACTTTAGATTCTTTCATTTCATGGAAAAAGTCATTACCTTCCCTTGTTCTTTCTCCAACGCCAGCAAATACTGAGTAACCACTATGTTCTGTTGCAATATTTCTAATTAACTCCATCATGTTTACAGTTTTTCCAACTCCAGCCCCGCCAAATAAACCGACTTTACCACCTTTTGCAAAGGGGCATAACAGATCAATTACTTTAATACCTGTCTCTAATAATTCATTTCCGCCTGCTTGCTCTTCATACGAAGGGGGTTTTCTATGAATAGGCATTGTTTTTTTAGCATCAATAGAACCAGATTCATCAATAGGTTCGCCAAGTACATTCATAATTCTTCCAAGAGTCTTTTCACCAACTGGAACTGATATTGGGGCTCCTGTATTTGTTACGTCAAAGCCTCTCTTGATACCGTCAGAAGTTCCCATAGCTATTGTTCTAACTATGCCATCACCTAATTGTTGCTGAACTTCAAGCGTTAAGCCTGCTTCATCTACTTTTAGTGCGTCATAAATTTGAGGAATAGAATCTTTTGCAAATTCTACGTCAACTACCGCTCCAATTACCTGTACTATTTTTCCTGTGCTCATTTTATTTAGTCTCCGTTAATAACTAAACTGCAGCTGCTCCAGCTACGATTTCTGAAAGTTCTTGTGTTATTGATGCTTGCCTTGCCTTGTTATAAACCAGTTGTAATTCATCTATTAAGTCACTAGCGTTGTCAGACGCACTTTTCATTGCGACCATTCGTGCTGACATTTCACAGGCAACATTTTCTACAATGCCTTGGTAAACTAGAGATTCAATATACCTAATTAATAAATTATCTATTACGCTTTTTGAATCTGGTTCATATATATAGTCCCAATGATGAGATATTTCATCTTCTGGGTTTGCTTCTGTGGGCAATAAATGGCTTAAGCCTGGCTCTTGTGACATTGTATTTATAAATTTATTTTCGGCTAAATGGAGCTCGTCAATATTTCCATCCATAAAATTATCAAGCATTATTTTAATTGGACCTATTACATCATTTATTTCTGGACTGTCTCCTAATTGGGAAGCTTCAGCCACTAGATTTACATTTAACCTTTTAAAAAACTTTTCAGCTTTTGAACCAATTGCACAAACATCTACCTCTATTGAGTTTTTATTCCAATCATCTATTTGCTTCAAAGCTTTTTTAAATAAATTTGTATTTAAACCACCACATAGTCCTCTATCTGAACTTACTACGATTAAGCCTACTCTTTTTACTGAATCTCTTTTTACTAAAAAGGGGTGTTTGTATTCAGGATGAGCGCTAGCTAAGTGACCTACTACATTTTTAATCATTTTAGCATACGGTCTAGCAGAGGACATTCGGCCTTGAGCTTTTTTCATTTTACTCGCAGCCACCATTTCCATAGCTTTTGTAATTTTCTGAGTATTTTTAATACTAGAAATCTGCCCTTTTATTTCTTTTCCACCTGACATCTAATTTACCATGTTTGAGTTGATACAAATTTTTCTAATAAATCTTTTAAGCTTTTTCCTATGTCATCGTTGTAATCTCCAGACTCTTCGATGCTATTCATAAAGTCAGAATACTCAGATGTTGCAAAGCCTAATAAGGCTTTTTCAAAATCTTTAATTTTGCTAACTTCTACATTATCTAAATATCCTTCGTTAGCAGCATAAAGCACTAGACCCATTGAAGAGATATTTAAAGGTGAATATTGTGTTTGCTTCATTAACTCCATTACTCTTTCACCACGTTCTAGTTGTTTTCTTGTTTGCTCATCCAAATCTGAAGCAAATTGTGAGAATGCTGCCAATTCTCTGTATTGTGCTAAAGCTAATCGTACGCCACCGCCAAGTTTCTTAATTAATTTTGTTTGAGCTGCACCACCAACTCTGGATACAGATAGTCCTGCATCAACAGCCGGCCTTAATCCAGAATTAAATAAGTTGGTTTCTAAGAAAATCTGCCCATCTGTAATTGAAATTACGTTAGTAGGAACAAATGCTGATACATCACCAGCTTGTGTCTCGATTATTGGCATTGCTGTTAGCGAACCTGTTTTTCCTTTTACTGCGCCGCCAGTAATTTTCTCGATATGTTCAGCATTAACTCTTGAAGCTCTCTCTAATAATCTTGAATGAAGATAAAATACATCTCCAGGATATGCTTCTCTTCCAGGAGGTCTTTTTAGTAGAAGTGATACTTGTCTATACGCTACAGCTTGTTTGCTTAAGTCATCATATATAATAAGAGCATCTTCCCCTTTTTCCATAAAATATTCACCCATAGAGCAGCCTGCATAAGGAGCGATGTATTGCATTGCAGCTGATTCAGCAGCTGTTGAAGCCACTACTATTGTATGATCTAGAGCACCATGCTCTTCTAATTTCTTCACTACATTGGATACTGAAGAAGCTTTTTGTCCAATAGCAACATAGATGCATTTAACCCCTGTTCCTTTTTGATTAATTATAGTGTCGATAGCGATAGCTGTCTTGCCAGTTTGCCTATCTCCAATAATTAATTCTCTTTGTCCTCTTCCAATTGGCACCATAGCGTCAATTGATTTTAGTCCTGTTTGAACAGGCTGATCTACTGATTGCCTTTGAATTACTCCAGGAGCAACTTTCTCAACTGGCGCAAATTCTTTTGAATCAATTTCTCCTTTTCCATCTATAGGAGCCCCCAAAGAATTAACGACTCTTCCTATTAAAGCTTCCCCGACTGGAACCTCTAATATTTTTCCGGTACATTTTGCTATATCTCCTTCCGATAAATGTTCGTAATTACCCAATATAACTGCTCCCACCGAATCTCTCTCTAGATTAAGTGCTAAACCATAAGTATTGTTTGGGAACTCTATCATTTCTCCAGCCATTACATCTGATAATCCGTGTATTCTTACAATTCCATCTGTTACAGCTACGATGGTTCCCTCTGTTTTGGCTTCTGCAGAAAGATCAGATCCCTCAATTCTTTTTTTAATTAAATCACTAATTTCTGTTGGACTAAGTTGCATTATTCTTCCCTCTATTGTTTCAAATTAATTGAGATTCTAGTTTTCTCAACTGCTCTCTAAGTGAACCATCTATTACTAAATCATCTATTCTGACTACAGCTCCCGCTAAAAGAGTTGAATCTAAATTTTGTTCTATTTCAATTTTCTTATTGAATCTTTTTTCAAGTACTAACTTAATTGCATCTATTTGATCGCTGCTTAATTCAAAAGCAGTATCAATTTTTGCAGTTTTTAAATTCTTTTCTTCTTGGAAATAGTTACCATATAAATCAACTATTTCATCAATAACTAGAAGCCTATTATTTTCCGCTAAAAGGGATATAAACCTAACAAAATTTTCATCAAAGCTTTCTTCTAGTACACCTGTTAGTAAACTTACTTTGTATTTATTATCAAAAGAGTCATTCGACACAATGGCTTTTATATTTTCATCACAAAGAATTACTTTTAAATTTTTTAACATATCAAAATTTTTATCTAGCGCATTATTTTCCTTAGCACTTTTAAAAAGTGCTTTTGCGTATGGTCTTGCTGTTGTTTGTAATTCTGACATATTTTTATATTTTAGTTACTAAATCCTGAATTGCTTTATCATGAACACTTTTATCTATTTCTTTCTTTAAAATCATTTCAGCACCTTCCACAACAAGCTTTGATACATCCTTTTTTAAAGACTCTTTAAGCCTCATAGACAATTGCTCAACTTCCTGTTCCGCAAGTTTAAGTTTTTTAGATGTTTCTTCTGAGGCTTTAACATTTGCCTCGTCTAAAATATCGCTCTGTCTTTTTTCAGCCATAGATATTATATTTTTAGCTTCACTTTTTGCTTCTGAAAGTTTTGAATCAACATCTATTTTAGCTTTTTCTAAAGCTTGTTCTCCTAGCTCGGCTGCAGACAAACCATCAGCTATTTTTTTCTTTCTTTGTTCCAAAGCTGATGTTATAGGCGGCCATACAAATTTCATACAAAACCATACGAAAATTGCAAATGATATTGCTTGACCAATTAAAGTTAAATTAATATTCAATTTTAGCTCCTGTCGCTTTTTTTGTATTACGCAACCGCAAATAATAAATAGAATGCTATACCTACAGATATCATTGGCACCGCATCTACTAGTCCAAGGACGATAAACATTTGTGTTCTAAGCATTGGTATTAATTCTGGTTGTCTAGCAATACCTTCCATATATTTTCCACCAAGGTTTCCGATTCCAATCGCTGCGCCTAAAGCGCCTAAACCCATCATTAATGCTCCCGCTATATATATTAATCCATTTGCTTCCATAGTTACCCTCTACTTATATTGTCATTAAAAAAAAATTACCTAATGATCTCCAGTGTCGTGCGCCATATTCATGTAAACCACCATTAAAACCATGAATATAAATGCCTGAAGAACAATTACTAAAATATGAAAAATTGCCCATGGAACCGAAAGTGTCCATTGGGCATATAATGGTAATAATGCTATTAAAATGAAAATCATTTCACCAGCATAAAGATTACCAAACAGTCTCAAACCGTGTGAGATTGGTTTAGCTAATAAAGAAACACCTTCCAAAAATAAGTTTATTGGGATAAGGATAAGCTTTATTAATAAGTTTTTTGATGTAAAAGGATGCAAGGTTAATTCTCCTACAAATCCTCCAACGCCTTTATTTTTTATACTATAAAACAATGCTAAAAAAAATACCGATAAAGACATTCCCATAGTTACATTGGGATCTGTAGTTGGAACAATCTTAAAATATACATGATGTGGATCCATAGCAAAAAAGTGCACACCAATGTATGTTGCTATTTGGGGGATAAAGTCAACCGGGACTAGATCCATTAAATTCATTAATAAGACCCAGACAAAGGCGGTTAATGCCATTGGGGCTATAAGTTTGTTTGTGTGTGAAAAAGTATCTCTAACATTTGAGTCTATGAACTCGATTACTATTTCTATAGAGTTTTGGAGACCGCCTGGCACGCCCGTTGTTGCCTTTCTTCCGACAAGACCAAACAATAGAATAAAAATAAATCCGAGTGCTACGGACCACCCCATTGAATCTAAATGAATTGCATAAAATCCCATTTCTTGAGCTTGTTGTGCTGTTTCAGCTATTTTCCAAACACCATCGCTTGGATCTTTGCCAAATGTCCAATTTGTCAAATGATGTTTTATATATTCCGAACCAGTTTGTGCGCCAGCTGCCATAATTATTTACTAATTTTTAGTTTTGTAAAAAAAATAGTTATCAGATTTGAAAAAATAAATGCTCCAAAAAAAACTAACGGCTCCTTTATTTCCAAGTAAAGGAATATTAAAGCAAACATTATTGCTGAAATAGACCATTTTCCAAATTCTGCTATATAAAATCGTCTTGCCTCTTGCCTTATAGACTTTGCTTGATATACAAGCAACATATATGCCGCATAAGCGTTTGATAAATAACTTACACTTGCCCCACATAAAAAAGAGGTCGCTATACTAATATTAAATAGAAACCATAGAATCGAAGCGGTTATAGTAAATATAATTAGTTCAATTATTTGTTTTCTAAAAAACATAATATCTTCGGGTATGCAGTATATTAAGAGTATAAGAATTTATCAATATATTTAATAACGATATTGATAAATTTGATATATATACAATCATTTTTAGCAGTTTTCTGCTTATTTTTAGCAAAATAACTATTTTTTATAGCCAAGTTTTTTCAAAAGCCCCTCAAGTACCTCTAAATTGCTGTACTTAAGAGTAATTTTCCCAGTATTTTTTGATTTTGAATGACTGATATCTATAGATACACCAAGTTTTTCTTTCAACTGGTTCTCTATTTCGCTAATTTGCGCATCTTTGTTTGTTTTTACATTTTTTTTGGCTGAAGAGTTTCCTTTTTCGTTAACTAATTTCTCGATATCTCTTACAGATAATGACTGGGATACTACTTTTTCAGCGTATATTTTCTGCGATTGAGCGCTTAAAGACACTAAAGCTCTTGCATGCCCCATATCTATCTTTTTTTCAGACAAAAGTCTTATTACATATTTATCTAATGATAGAAGCCTTATTAAATTTGCGATATGTGATCTTGATTTTCCAGTTTTTTTAGCTAATTTGTCCTGGGTAAATTTAAACTCTTTTATAAGTTTTTCTAATCCTAAAGCTTCTTCTATTGGATTTAAATTTTCTCTTTGTACGTTTTCTAACAAAGCATATATTGCTGCAGACTCGTTAGATATTGTTTTTATGATTGCAGGAATTTTTTTGTGGCCTAAAATCTTTGCTGCTCGCAACCTTCTTTCACCAGCAATAAGTTCATACTTATTTATTTCATAATTTCTTACTAAAATTGGCTGAATTACACCTTGCTCTCTAATTGATTCTACTAACGATTTAAGGCTTTCTTCTTCAAAAATTGTTCTTGGTTGGTATGGGCTTGTTATTATTAAAGATACATCAATCTCAAGAGATGCCTGCTCTGAAATAATTTTTTCAGTTTTAGCTGAACTAAGAAGTACTTCAACTCCTTTGTTTCCAAGACCGCCCTTTTTTTTTGCCATTATAAATTTCCTATTTTGATTTTTTTACTATCTCACCAGCTAGAGCTAAATATGACATTGACCCTTTTGAACCTTTGTCATAACTAATAATTGAAGACCCATGGCTTGGCGCTTCTGCTAAACTTACATTCCTGGGTATTATAGTATTTAAAACATTGTCACCAAAATGTCCCTCTAATTCTGCGGATACATCTTGCGCTAAATTATTTCTTGGGTCGTACATAGTTCTTAAAATTCCGCCAATTTGTAAACCTTCATTAACTGATATTTTAATCTTATCAATGGTTTCAAGCAATGCTGTTAAACCCTCTAGAGCATAATACTCGCACTGGGTGGGAATAATTACAGAATCTGATGCTGCTAACGCATTGACCGTTAATATGTTTAAAGATGGTGGGCAATCGATAATTATAAAATCATAAGCTTTATTGGTATTTTCTATAATTCTCTTTAAAATTAACTCTCTATCCTTAATGTCTAATAACTTAACTTCCGCTAATGTGAGTGCTTGATTTGCGGGAATTAAATCAAAACCCTCGTCTGCTTCACAAATTACATCTTGTTCGTCTGAAATATTTTCCAAGAGTAAATCTGCCAAAGAGTATTCAAGATTATATTTATTGATTCCGGAGCCCATTGTTGCGTTGCCTTGAGGATCCATATCTATTAATAAAACCTTTTTGTTATTAAAAGAAAGGGCTGCTGCCAAATTGACGCTCGTCGTTGTTTTACCAACTCCACCTTTTTGATTACAAATAGAAAAAATTTTACTCAAAATACACCTTTTTTATTTTTTATACATTATTACAGCATGTCTTTCTGCTGAAAGTATTGGGACATCTATCCTTGCAACTTCAAAATGAATGCTTTGATTTAAATTTTTTAATGCGCTTATCTCTTCGTGAGGATACTTTCCTTTCATAGCTATGATAACCCCATTCTTATTTAAATGATCTATAGAATTAGAATATATTGTTGGCAACGATGCGTATGATCTGCATATTATCGAATCAAAAGCCTTTTTATTATCAAAATCTTCTATCCTTTCATGTAATAAATCAATATTTTCTATGCCCAGATTTATCTTAACATGGTTTAAAAAAATTATTTTTTTGTTGTTTGAATCCATCAACAAGAAATCTTTATTTGGATGAACTAAAGCTAATGGAATACCAGGCAAGCCTGCGCCTGAGCCAATATCCAAAATGTTATTCCCAAGTATATATTCATTAATCGACAGGCTGTCAAGAATATGCTTGATTAGCATATCGTTTATATCTTTGATAGATGTTAAATTATATAACTTATTAGATTTTTTTATATAGTTGCAAAATTCAATTAATTTATTTCCTATTAAATGATTGTCTTTTGTGTAAGCTAAAAGTTCTTCAAAGAAAAAGTCTTTTGTATTTTTACTTTGCATCTTGAACTACTGCTTTTTTATTGTTCTTAATAGCTTTTATTTGAACTTTTAAAATAGAGATTGCAGCTGGAGTAACTCCTGGAACTCTTGCAGCCTGTCTTAAATTTTGTGGCTTAGCTATATTGAGATTTTCTATAGCTTCTTTTGACAACGCAGATATCACAGAGTAATCGATTATTTTAGGAAGAACCATTTCTTCATCTTTCTTGCTTCTTTTTACTTCTATATTTTGTCTTGCTATATACCCCTCGTATTTTATTCTAATAGCGCAAAGCTCCCCAACATTAGATTTTTGCGACCCAAAGTCAGGAATTAAATCTGACAGACCATCATATGTTGTATTTGGCCTTTTCAAAAAATTGCTTGCAGAGATAACTTTGTTTTTCTCTTCAATTTTTAATTCTTTAAGTCTTAATAGTTCTTTTTTGATAAGATTTTGTTTTTTATTAAAAACTTTAAGTCTCTCTTCATTTACAGATCCGAGCTGTGATCCTATTAAAGTTAATCTTTCGTCTGCATTATCCTCTCTTAAATATAATCTATGTTCCGCTCTGCTCGTAAACATTCTATATGGCTCTGGAGCTCCTTGTGTTATCAGATCGTCAATCATTACGCCAATATATGAATTTTCTCTGGATGGCGACCACATTTCTTTATCTTGTGATTTCATTGATGCATTAATCCCTGCCAAAATTCCCTGCGAAGCTGCTTCTTCGTAACCAGTTGTTCCATTTATTTGCCCTGCCATAAAAAATCCTGAGATCTTTTTATTTTCTAAAAATGATGTAAGTCCTCTAGGATCAAAAAAGTCATATTCTATAGCGTAGCCATATTTTTTTATCTCTACATTTTCAAGGCCTAAAATTGTTCTAATAAATTTTTCTTGGTCTTCCTCTGGAAGACTTGTAGAAATTCCGTTTGGGTAAACGAGATTTGTATTTAAGCCTTCCGGCTCTAAAAATATTTGATGTGATTGTTTTTCAGAAAACCTTGTGACTTTATCTTCTATAGACGGACAATATCTTGGTCCTTTGCCAGTTATGACACCATTAAATAAAGGCGAATTATCCAGAGATTTTCTAATATAGTCATGTGTTTTTTCGTTTGTTCTAGCGATATAACATTTAATTTGTTGTGGATGATCAGATTCATTTCCTAAAAAAGAAAAGACAGGTCTTGGTTCATCCCCTGGCTGCTCAATTAAATCTTTATAATTAATTGTGTCTCCATTAAGCCTTGGTGGTGTTCCAGTTTTTAAGCGACCCATCATCAAATCTAAGTCGCCCATTCTTTTTGCAAGTTTATTAGAAGCTTTTTCTCCTATTCTTCCGGCGGAAAATGCTTTATCGCCAATATGAATCACCCCAGATAAAAATGTTCCTGCGGTCAAAATTACATTTTTTGTTTCTATGATAGTTCCGTCGTTTAACTCTACTCCGCTTATAGCATCATTTTTTATAATAATATCTATTACTTCACCATCTATAACTTCTAGTCCTTGCTGCTCTCTAATTTCTTTTTGTATAAAAGATTTGTATAAATCTCTGTCTGCTTGCGATCTCGTTGCCCATACTGCTGGACCTTTTTTCTTATTTAAAGTTCTAAAGTGAATACCAGAAGCATCAGCTGCCCTAGCCATTACACCACCCAAAGCATCTATTTCCTTAGTTAAATGACCCTTTCCTATGCCTCCTATAGATGGGTTACAGCTCATCTGGCCAACTGTTTTGAAATTCTGTGTTATCAATAAAGTGTTACTTCCGCATCGCGCGCTTGCCAGACAAGCTTCTGTGCCAGCATGTCCTCCACCAATTATTATGACATCATATTTTTTCATAAGGATATTATATTACTTTCCAATACAAAAATTCGAAAATATTCCACTTAAAACTCTTTCTTCGTCGTCATTATCCAAAACTGCAGAGATATGTTTTTGAGAATTTTTGAGCCTCTCTGCGATTACCTCAAGCTCATTTAGATTGACTTGAATATCATTGATTTCTTGATATGCCTTATTTAAGTGTTCTATATTTTTAATATTATAAACTCCAGGAGATGAATTTCTAACGGATAATTTTAGGCAATCTAATATTTTAACTTTTAAAATATCCATATTAATATTTTCTTTGATAGATATGCATAAAATTCCTGGGTCATTTTTTATTATATTGTCTAATTTATCTTTTTCGATCAGATCAATTTTATTTGCGATAACTAGTATATTTGAGCTTGCTTGTTTTACGTTTTTTAATATTTCTAAGTCTTCTTGATCAATTCCTACGCGCGCGTCATATAGAAATAAAGTTATATTAGCTAATGCGGCTTGTTTAAGCGCTTTTTCTTTTCCCTCTTTTTCTATTAAGTCATTTGTTTCTCTAATGCCTGCAGTATCGAGTATTGTTACAGGAGCGCCATTTAAACTAAACATTTTTGAAACAACATCTCTAGTTGTTCCTGCCTTCGTGTTAACTATAGAAACTTCTTCGTCTGTTAAATAATTTGTTAATGAAGATTTTCCAGTATTAGGTTTTCCTATGACGGCCACCTTGCTAGTTTCAAATAACAATTTATTTGTTTCTAGTTTTTCTAAAATTCTTAAAATCTCTTTTTTGCAATCCTCTATATGACTTGAAATTTCTTTTATACCTTCCGTTTCAATATCTTCGTCTGAAAAATCTAGAAGTGCTTCTACCTGAACCCTTGTTTTTAATATTACATTGTCAATTTGGAATAAGTCCTTTGTCATTTTTCCAGACAATGATTCTCTGGCTGCGAGTGCTGCCGCTTCTGTTTTTGCATTTATTAAAGCGCATATGGATTCTGCCTCTGTGAGACTCATTTTATTATTTAAAAATGCCCGCTCAGTGAACTCACCGGCCTTTGCGATCCTGCAATCATTTAATTTTAAAATTTCT
>Ga0222719_10004045_pt1 | contig 12922 bp, 13 predicted proteins | sample C33_34DmetaG_FD_165039 | JGI IMG/M metagenome (GOLD analysis project Ga0222719, IMG submission 165039) | Estuarine water microbial communities from San Francisco Bay, California, United States - C33_34D | ecosystem: Environmental > Aquatic > Marine > Unclassified | place: USA: California...
TTTTATTACTTAGATCTAAATTGCTACCAAATCTTGCAAAGTCTCTAAAACTCTCATTTGAATAGGTTGGGTCTTCAACTGTGAAATAGTCTGCATTATTATAGTTACGACCTATAGTCATAAAGTCATTCCTAATTGCTATGTTGTATCTTTCGCCGTCTTGTAAACAGTCATTGCTTTGACCAAAATTATAATCATAACAGTTGTCATAGTCGTATTCATATTCAGTAACTTTGCCCACAATAGTAAAGTCGCCTACATCAACATTTAATCTTGCTGTCTTGTTTTTATAATTGTCTATTTCTTCGTTATCGTTTCTTACACTACCCATACTGTCATCAAACGTAGAAAATTCTATAAAATCTGTTGGAGCAATTCTTATATATGTAGGGTCAGCATCTTCAGTTCTAACTGTAATACCATGTTCAATAGTATCTCGTATTAATACTGTTCCTGCCATACTGCCTGAACCATATAGCACACTATTAGCACCAGTAATAACTTTTACTGTTTGCCCGTTAGCCATATCATGACCAAAGTCATACCATCCTGCTCCTGGGTCATTTGCTGGTATCCCATTTACAAATACAGATGTATGGTTTGTTTGTGCTCCACGTTCTGCAAATCCAATAAATCCTCCATAACCACCTGCATTATAAGTAAATCCTGGAAGTATTGCACTGATAACTCTACTGCTTGTAATTGGATTTGCTTTAACTGTTCTTTCTTGTTGCCCCACAACAACTACTTCTTCTATATCACTTGCTTTAGTCTCGAACGCCACAAGCAATAAAAATCCAATGAGGCTTGCGGCTAACAATGGACTAAAGTTTATTAAAAAGTTCTTATCAAATTTATTCATTTTTTCTCCAATCTAAAATAACATTATACATTCTTTTCACTATAAGTCAAGCGGAAAAACATTATTTTCATACTTTTCTATGCCGGTGTTAATCAGTATATTTTGGTTGTGTTTAAGTATTGGCATCATATCCCAATACATCTCATGTAACTCCTCTAATGGTTTGTTGTTAAGTTCTGTTACAACGTCCATTATCATTTGAAGTTTTTTGTTTCCATTGGTTTCATTATCGTAATCTTCATTCCAATAATTACTAAATGTTTTAAAGCCCCAACTTTTTAAATACTCTAATGTTCCTGGACTAGAATATATAATTTGAGGATGTAAATAAAGCATGGGCCTGGTTGTTTTTTCTGTAATAAACATTTCATGATGGAACGATTTAAAATATTCATCTAGATCATCTTCGCAGAATTGATTGCAAAGTTGCACACATTCGCCACTTTCTGTAGTAACAGTAAAGTAACAATCATCATATATGTAACTGTAATCTCCTGTCTTATTCCAATCGGTTAACACACTTGGATCATGTTTGCTGTCAAATATTTTTTGATATACCTGATCCCAATTTCCTTTTAGATCAAATTGGATAGGTAGGATATCTTTTAGTTCTTGTGGAATAGGATACTGGTTTTCAATAGGGTAATTCATTCCTTTAAAATAATGAAAACTTATTAAATTATTATCTGTATCTAATAAATTATTTTTCCACATGTAATGTAGAAATACTATTCTGTGCTGTATGCTTAAATTTGCATTCAAGCAATTAAATTTTTTTGTTCTTAAATTAGTGTGTGCTTCTTTTGGAAATTTTAAAATATCAAAATACACATTATTTTTTTCATATAACCAAAGGCCAAAATCTGTTGATCTTAATTTTATTTTATCTTCGTTTGGTCTGTGTATAGAGTGCCATGTGTTGTATGACTTTTCTAATGTTGCGGCTCCACCATGATATGTAATATTAGATAAGGGTATATTATACTTGTTTGCAAAATCATGTATTGCATCAGCAAACCATTTGTTGTCTATTACCCATAAGGTTCCTTCTTGAGTGTATTCAAAATATACATGTATATTATCTCTGCGAGGATTTTCTTTGCAGTATTGTTGTAAATCTGAGGTTAATGTTTCGGTAAAGTTTTCAAAGTTTTTACGGCTACGTTCTTCACACGTATTAAGCCTGTAAAAGAATGTTACCCTATCATTATGTCTTCCATTCCCGCTGTTCTCAATCTCGTTATGTGTCCTATTTGCCATTGCTTTGTATCTAATCCTTTCATAATGCCTAGGTATTTATTACGCAAAAGAGAGAACTGATTTGTAAGATGTGTTAAATCTATAACACTTTGTTCACTATCTACAAACTTTTCTGCGTCTCTACTAGAGAGTTGCCTATTATAAGATTCTAGAAATTTACGAAAAGTTTTTGATCTTTCTTTACGCAATTCTATATTTAAATGTTCGAGAATTGCTTCAATCTCTTGTAGTTGATTGAAGCGAAACTCTGTAGTGCCGGGAAGAGAAGCACTGGCTTTTTCCAGGCTTCCCTTTATTCTGCATTCATACTTGGCGTCTTCTAGTTCGTTCTCATAGTAAGCAATGGCATCAACCATTTTGCTTAAATCAGATACTACCTCGTTATACCAAGTTGCCATTTATTCCCAATCCTCATCTTCATCATCGTTATCCTCAAGTAAGTCAAAGTGGCTAACTAGTGCCGCCTTCATTACTGAATCAAATTCCATGATGTTGTCTTCAACTTCAGAAATATCAACGTTATCATCAAATGTTCTAACTAATACTTCTGCAATATTAAGACGTTCTTTTTTAGGGATATATGATTTTATACTATCCCAGGTTTCAAGTAATAATGCTACTTCAGGACTCATCTGCGTATTCCTCTTCAGTTGGTTCTAAGTCATCTAGGTTAACATCTTCATCTGGCTCAATTTCTTGAACTTTAGGATTTTGACCCCATTCATCTATAATTACCTGAAGTTTGTCTCCAGACCATGCTTTTCTGAACTCTTTAATTTCCTCACCTGTTACAGGGGAAACATAAGAGAGTTTATTACCAACTTTATCTACAATACCTTTAGATTCTAACATTTCCAATAGGCCACTATATGGGTCCATGCCAGTCTCGTATGGTATTTTAATTTGAACGCCTTCAAACGGTTTGCTGTAACGTGATTTCATTACTTTACAGGCCGCTCTGATTCCTTGCACCGTGCTAACTTTGTTGCCATCTAAATCTTCTTTTAATTTAAGTTTTTTCATAGCAACCACAATACTACTTGCATAGATAAAGCCTTGACCGCCTGATATTTTATCATCAGGGTCAAACATATCTTGCGATGCATAAGTGTGATTAGTTGCCACAAGTGCTATTGGAAAAGGAGCAATCTGGTTGACTGTGTTTCTAACTAAGGCTGTTAATGCCTTTGGTTTTCTACCCATATCACCCTTCATGTCACCTTTCTCAAATTGAGCAACGTCAGTTGGTGTTAATAACATTCCTAAACTATCTACTACAAACACTAATTTAGGCATATCTTCGTAAGGAAGATCGCTGTAGTTTGCTTTATAGTCTTTCAAAAATTCTGATATTGCTTTAGCAACATCATCGATCATTGAGACACTAATTTTTAATAGTTTTTCTGGACTTGTATCAACGTCTAATGCTTGAAGCCATTGCTCGTCAAGTGCATTTTCAGAGTCAAATAATACTACTTGACAACCGGCATCTTGTGCATTTTTTACAATGTTTCCAGAACATATAAACGATTTACCAGAACCTGATTCACCAGCAAACACACTTACTTTACCTAGTGGGATACCTCCATTGAAGTCTCCACTTATTAGGTAATCTAGTGTTTTGTTACCAGTGCTGATCCAATCCCTAGGGTCATGGAAACCAGCACTAATACCAGATATGCTTTTAGTGATTCCTGTTCTAAACTTTGTTAAGTCAAAAGGTTTCTGCATAATTTTCTCCTTAAGACGACTGTCTGTTTCTGATCATATTCAGAATGTCATCAGCCGACTTTTTGCCAACATCTTCACTAGCAGGTGCTGGTGTAGGTGCAGGTGTTTCAGCAACTGGTTCAGCAACTGGTGTTGCCGGAGCAGGTGTTTCAACTACAGGAGCCACACTCTCTGTTGCAGGCTGTGATACTGCTGGAGCAGGTTGAGCCGATGCAACTGTTGATTGTGTGCTGGTTCCAACATCAAGTCCATAGGGTTTGTAAAAGTTACCCCATTTTGCTGGGTCATATAACTCCCCATCTACTGATGCTTGGAACATTTCTGCTATTGCTTGAACGCCTTCTGCTGTTGGTTTAGCAGGTAGGAAATCATTCAGATTAAATAGTCCATGTGTATCAATTGCCGCTAAGTTTTCCTCAGTAAGTGAACTTTCTTTCCTTGCCCATTTACTTGTAGAATAATCTGCGTATTGACCTTTAGTGGTTTTTGATAAACGGAAATCTGTTCCTGCTACATAATCAGTTGGAAGGTTTTCCATTTCTGGGTCCATCAATGCTGATTTAATAATGTTAAAGATTTGAGGCCCAATGACGAAACGTCTAATTGGATTCTCTGGTGAATCTTCGTTGAGGGGATTTTCGTTTACAAAGCCTTGGAAAATGTATGAACGTTTTTTCCAATACTTTCTACCCATATCTTCAAGACTTGCGTCTTTAAACCAAGGACGAACCTCAGTCAATACAGGGCATGTATCACCCCACATTTCCATGCAAGGAACTTGAACGGTAACAGGTTTCTGTTCTCCGCCAGCCACTCCTGGGAATGTAAGTCTGATCATTTGTCGTTCTACCCAAAAGAACGTGTTGTTTGGATCTGAGTCAGGTAAGAACCTAAGAACGGTGCTTGTTCCTTCGTCGATGTTCCAAAAAGGGTATATTGCTTTATCGCTTTGAGCGGGTGAACTACCAGGTTTTGATTCCATTGATTGTAGTTTTGCTCTGATTTCTGCTAAAGATGCCATGATGTTTCTCCTATAATGTATGCCATGTGCGTAATATTTTTATATTACTTTCTTATATTAATGCCAAAATGTAATCTTGTCAACCTATTTTTGTAAATAAATTACCAAAATTACAATAATGTAACTTTCTGATTGTCCTAGGACAATTTTTAAATTACAACTTTATTTATTAAATGCTATTAAAAATCTACTGAAAAACGGTCCATATACTTCTCAAATGATTCCATATGAGTTATTGGTTCGCTTTGCACAGCAGGTCCGTTGCCTGCACTTAATAATGAACTTTTGATTGCTGTGTAATCAAAATTGCTCATTCTGCCTCCACTACTAAGACGTTTACCGCAGTCACGTAAGTAACCACCTAACCTTTCGTCTCTAGCACTGAAGCCTAATTGACTAACCTGATGCCCTAATTTGGCATGAGGTGTATCAAACTGTAATAATTCTGTTTCTTTAAGCATGTCAACTGCATTATTAAAGTTTTCATTTTTAATTGCTTTAATAATGTGTGATTCAAATGCTTTTCTTTTTAAATTTAATGTTCGTAAGTTATCCATTACGTTTGCAACTTTACTATCAAAATGTGTTTCAGTGAACAAAGATTGGATGTCGGAGTCATCTTCTTCTAAATTAAATTTTTCTTGTGATGAAATACTTTCAACTGCTGTTGCGTATGTTTTTGCACCTTGTAACTTTTTAAATGTTTCTCTAATGTTATTAATGTTTTCTATTGCTAGATCTACATATTCTGCATTTGCTTCGTTAACGATATTAGATCTTCTTACATAAACAATAAATTCACGCAACTTGGTTAAGTCTTGTGCCATGTTAATTATAGATTCACCAATGCTATCATATACTTCGCCACCTTGTTGAACATGACGAGCCATTGCTCTAGCCATTGCTAAATTGTTTTCAGGTAGTTTAAATCTTTCGTCGCCACGTTGTATGAATACATTTTGTATATTCCTACTACGAGAGCCTCTTACTTCTTCGTCTACTGCTTTTTTATGCTTTAATACTATCTTTACGTTCTCTAAAGGTTGATAACTTGTTTTAGTTGAACCTGACAGTTTACCTAGACTAGCCTCCATAACTTCTGCCATATCTTTCTCCGAATTTTTTTCTGCATCTTGTAATTCACCTTTTGCTTTTAATCTTTTACCAAACACATTATAGTCAAAGTTCATTAAGTAATCTTTACTTAACTCTTTTAACATTGGTCTAATTTTATGATCTGTTAGATCTTCGCTTGTATTTAAAATAACTGAATTTTTATTTAAATCCAATCTAACTAGTATATTTGGTTCATCAACAACAAATCTTGTGCTTTCTTGCGGGTTGATTTCGTTGTTGCCTTCGACGTCAAATGTTTTAACTTCAAAGCCAAAACCTTTCATAAGGTTAAATATTTTTTCTGAAACTTGTTTTTTATTAGTTGCCATACAACTATTTATCTAAATTATCCCAACTGGCATCGGACCATCGGCATCATCATAATCATCTTCGCTAAATCCAGGGCCTAAACCACTGTTTATTTGATCATAAACTTGTTCTTCAAATGTGCCTATATATTGAATCATTCTAACAGCAATAACTAAAGACATTACTAAGTCATCGTATTCGCCTGGTTTAGCGGCAAAACTGTTTGCTCTTGATACAAAGTTTTTAAGTTCTGATACAAGCATTTTACTTTTAAGTTTAATCTTATCTTGTTCTACTAATCTTTTTAGAAATAAACAACCTTCCATTTTGCTTTTATGTGTGGTATGAAAACCTTTGCGTCCTTTCTTACCTTGTATTCGTTTAGGCTCATGTAAAAAATCACCTGGAAATGTTTCTTCACCTGTGTCTCTAATAACAACAAGTGCCGCTTCGCCAATACTATTGTTTTCTACAGACCAATATAATTGATCGCATTTACATTCTTTAAGATACATTAGTATATCTAGCATTGCTTTCATTTGTCCTTCTATAGGTGTCTTATTATGACACCACTCTGCTATCTGTGTCATTGTTGAAAGTTCTAATACTTGTATAGCCGCATTATCGCCACCCGTTCCCGAACTAGGATCTAATGCTACAACAAACATTGAGTTTGGATCTGGTTGTTTATACCATCGTGTTTGTCCCATTCTAAGACTTGGTTCAACACCTTTTATTTCTAAAAGTTTTAAAGAATCGATAAGAGTTTCATCGTATATAATAAATTCGCATTCGTGTTCACGTCTAAAACGTTCTTCTCCTATCCTACCACGTTCTTCTGTTGCCCAACCAGGATCTCTATCTGGATGCTCGTCCCATTTAGCAATCATTGGTTTAAACCCGTTGACTCCTACTTCTTGTTCGTTGCCATGTTCGTCAAACAGTTTGTTCGCTTGATTCCAGATCATGGCAAACGTATCATCATCACTATTTGGTGTGCTTGTAATAATACATTTACCACCTGTTGCTAATGTTGGTGATAGTGAGGTCCAAAATTCTTTGGCTATTCTATTTGGCACAAATGCAAACTCGTCTAAGTATACCAACGAAAGTGACATACCCCTACCAGTATTTTCAGTTGTTGTAGCACTTATTATTCTACTACCGTTATCCATTGTTAGAGAGCCTTTGTTGTATTCTGTTACACCGGCTCGTATATGATTAGGGACACTTTCGTATGCATATCTAATACGTTGCATAATTTCACTGGCACCTGCTTGTTTGTGTGCCGCAACTAATATTGTGCTGTCAGGCTTAAACATAGCATACCACAACAAATATCCTGCCGCCACAGTGGTTTTACCCATCTGTCTACCCAGCATGTTTATACTGTATCTATATTGGTTGTAATTTTGGACTAATCCTTTTTGATAGTCAAAAGGTTCAAACTTTATACCGCCTTTAGTAGGATGCTGTATTTTCATGTGCTGTGTCATAAAATGCATAGCACCTGTTTCTTCATTACAGCAGTCTTCAAAGTCCTTTAACTGTTCTGCAGACATAGGAACTTTTTTAAAGCCTTGCTTAATTAAACTGGTATCTGCTGTTCCTCTAGCCATATTAGTATTTAGTTGCCTAACTGTATAATATCTGATGTTTTATGTAGATTATTATTTACTACCCAATCAAAAAGATAGTCTGCTATACGTTTATGTCCTATTGCATCTGGGTGATTCATAAAAGGTTTTTCAGACCATTCGTTCGATGCTTTTGTTCCTGTATATGTAGTCATAGGTATAAAACGTTTGTTATTATATAGTTTTTTATACTTCTGATCTACAAAACTTGTAAAGTCTTCTTTTGTGCCACCTATCCAATACATTAGATATTTAATATTTCTTTGTTCAAGGTATCGTTTCGTTTTTTCTATCTCTGAATACGCATAACTTAAGAAAGGCATTATATTATTGTGCCTATCTTTTAACCATTCAGATAAGTTTATATTATGGCTTTTGATATCTTGTTCGCTAATATTATCTTTTTCTACAAACATAAAATTAGGTTCTTGTGGTGTTAGATACTCTCTATTTTTTCTAACCCACATTGTTACATAGTTTGCTGTAGCAAAATTGTCTATACCGCTCCCACTCATAAATGACACAGGAATTACATATTCGCCTTTAAATTCTCCAGTTGTAATTTCAACAGGTTCAAATAGTTTGTATGTTGGTATTGTATATTCAACACAAATAAAAAGGTCTTTGAATGTTTTATATTTTTGATAGTATTCTTCACAGAACCCATAAGTATCTATAGTAGACATTCCAATTGGTTTACCAATAAGAGAGTGATTCCAAAGTTCTGATACTGATGCCTTTTCTGCAAAATGGTCTACCCAACTTTGCATGCCTTTGTCTTTAGTAAGTGATAATTCGTGACCTTTGCCCCAGCCACTGGCGTGACTACATCCATTTATGTATAAATGATTTATCATAAAAAGTATTTATTTGTTATGAGGAAAGTTTGTCTTGTAATTTTGCTTTGAGGCTGTTAAAGATTGCATTCTTATCCATGTCTGGAGTAATCATTATCATCTTTGGAGTGCCTTGTGGCTCATCATCACCGCATGGTGCGTCATCTTCTTCTTCATGGTCATGACCTGAGCATTCACATTCGTCTGCTGGTGAACCGCAACTGTCACACGTTTCTTCTTGTGGAAGTAACAATTCTTCTTGCTCTGGCTCTTCATCATCTGCTGATGCCTGCATAGTAGGAAGTTCTAACCCTGCTAGTTTCATAATCTTAGCAAGTTCTTCCATATCGTCTGCACTTGCATCTACAGTTACTGAACCTTTATCAGTATTTTTTGATTGTCTAAAAGTAACTGAACCTTCTGCTTTTTCTTCTGGTGCCATATAACCTAAGTCTTCTTTTAAACCTGCTAGTTTCTTAAGGTCACTTAAATCAACTGACTCTTTTTCCATTTCTGGTTCCATTTCTGGTTCCATTTCTGGCTTTTCGCCTTTGCCGATATCTTTACCTAAAAATGATTTTGCTGTTTGTTTTAATTTAGATAGGCCTGATCCGCCCATTTCTAAGAAATCAGTTACTACTTGCATATATTTTTTTAATGCTGGAACTAAATTAGAAGGAATACCTTCATCTTGGTCCATACGATGCATTGCTTGTTGAACTAAACTTGCATCTTTTGGTTCTAAGTATTGGCCTAATATTGCCATACTAATTGCATTCTCAGTCATAAACATTTGAATTGCTTCGTCTTCTCTTAATGATGTAAGATCTACTGACTCGACTGGATTATACATTCCTGTATCTTGAGGTTGTCCTTTTTGCGATGCTACTGCTCTTTTTGTTAGTTGGATAAGTTGTTGGATCATTCCTGCTTCTATAATAGGATTAACTAATTTTAAAAAGAGGCCTAACTGTTGAGATTTATTACCTGCTAGTTGCTCGCCTGTTGCCGCGGCTTGTAATGCCTGCATTAAGATAGGAAGATTAAGTCCACCTAGGCTGTCATCTGCTACTCTGCCTTGTGACTTAATTTTCTGTAAGTCACCCATTGCTGGATTTTCATTTATTTCTTTATCTGACATTATCCTGCTCTCCTGGCACCTGCACTCTGTGATACTCTAGATACCTCTTTAGTGCCTTCAGCACCTTTACCCATATTAGGTGTTCCGACAATATTGTCGTATGTAGGTCTTAGAGCATCTCCCATAAGTTCATCCTTTGAAGGATAATTACGGAAGTAATCTGCACCTTTTTCATCTTTAATTTTTTGGAGTTCTTCTAAGAATTTTTTATTATGTTCTTCACCAAATAATGCAACATTAAAGTCTAAGTCAGCATTTTCGTTTTCGTAATGTGCTTGTTCTTCGTTATTAAGTTCTGCATCTTCATGAGTAACAAATCTATCTTTGTCAGCCTCATGTCTTTCTTCGGCCATATCACTTTCAATTCTTCTTGGATCGTTAACACCATAACATAATACACGTTCATGGTCTAATCCTAAGTTTACTGCTAACCATACTTCTAAAATTCTATCATTAACAGGATATTTTAACACTATGTCTGTGCTACTTACTTCTGAAACCATTTGAACACCTTTGGCCTTCAAAAATTCCATAGGATTTTCTTCTATTGGTTTTCTTTTAAAGTCTGAGATACTTACAACATTATATTTTGCAAGGCAAGCCTCAATAATATCCATGTGTTCGCTTGTGCAGTTACAGGCCAACTTGACTCTGTAGCCGTATTCTTTGTTGAATGATTCTGTTAAATAATCTTTGAATTCCATTGTATAAACTCCTTTACACACTTATTTATCATTTTTATTAATTATTTTTAAAAGTTCGTTCCTGTCATATAGTATATTTCCGTCTGCGTTAGTATCTCCACCTTTTCCGGTATTACTATCTAATCTAGCCTTTTTAATCATTAAGTCTATTTGCTGTAACTTGGCCTTTGTTTTAGTATCACTGGCATCTAAGGCTATCTTTAACATATTACTTGCCTCTGCAAATACTTTACCAGCCGCCATATCACTAACATTCATGCCTAGACTCATAAGTTGTTTATAACTGCTAAGTGCTTCTTTGGCAATATCATTCATTTCGTGTTCGTGCTCGTCTAATCCTTTTACATCTTTAAATGCCATATTAATTTTTTCGCTGACACTTAATGCATCTTCCATAGCAACAATTTCTTGTTTTGTTTCTTCTATAGAAGGCACTTCTTCCGGATTTTCTTTTGCAAGAGCCTCGTCTAAAGGCGGTAAATTAAACTCTTCTTCTAATTTCTTTGTCATATTACTATTTATTTAACCAATAAGAGTATTCTCTTTTGAAGCGGTGTGCTATTAATGTGTGTTCTTCTTCAGTATGGTGTGTTACTGCCCATTTAAAAAATTCTGATGTTAATGTAGTTTGCTTCATTGGGTAGTGAAAGTGTTCTCCTGATATATACTTTATTGTATTTCTCGAAGAAGGACAAGGATAAAACGGATATACAAAACATAGGTTAATGTTGTTGTCATCGCAATATTTTTTTAAGAACATTAGATTTGATAACCTATCGTGTATATACTTAAAGTCTGCATAATATTTAAGATATGTGAAAAAACCTTGTTTATGTTTACCGGTTATTTCATCAGTATCAAACCATACATTACTCCTGATTTTTCTATAAACCCTTTCTGACATATCGTCAGCATCGTCTTCATTTTCACTTGTCCAGTGAATATGCTTAACATAATCCTTATCTTTGTATAACGTATCAAATTCTGTATGATCAGCAAAATGTGGAGAGTCCATTGGGTCTGCTTTATTAATTTCTACAATATCTCTATAGAAATTTGTAACAAAAAATATACAATGTGTATAGTTACCGGACATTAGTTCTTGTAATGTTACAAAAGATGTTGTGCTTATATCCGATCCACCAATGCCAACAGAAACAGCATTTTCATCTAAATGCTGGCACCAATGTTTAAAAAGTAAATTTTGTCTGAACCCTTTTCCCAAGTTTGATTCTGGATAATCTATATACGGTCGAGTTTCTATACGTTGGAAAGAATGATCTGGGAATTGTGCAAAACTATCGCCGCCTACTAATAATCTCATGCATTTATTTATTTGCTTGTAATTGCCAAACATTCAAGTGCTGGTCGCCTCTTACTAATGCGGCTGTGAATCTGCCTACACCAAAATCTATTGCGCCATCTACCATTACACTGGGCCTTGCTGTAGAAGGGTCCATTTTAGAATATTGATCATATCGTTTGGGATTTTTTTCAAAGTTTTTATTTATAGAATTAGGTATTGGAGCATTTGGATGATTTTGCTTTATCTTGACTAAAATATCTTGGGGCAAATTTTTCATTTGATGTATATTATCTTTATGCTTTAACAAAGTTTCAATAGGTATTTTTACTAGTGAAGGCTTAACTAATGTTAAATTGTTTACATATTCTACAGCATCTTTACCACCCTTAGGATCTAACATAATCCATTCGTCTTCTATTTCCTTTACAAGTCCTGCCGGCCATTTTTTATCTATCATTATTTTTCTTATAATGTGCCTATGGTCAACCGAATTTGCTATTTCAACTATTTTCATTTTCTTTTCTTTTTTCGAGGTTTATTATTTTGGAAAATTTGATCTTCGTTTATTACTTTAAAACGTATGCCTTTGCGTTTGCACCATTCTTGTGCCGCTGTCCACTTTGCGGCATTAATGGCTGTTTGAAATGCTTGTCCTTGTGTTCTAGCACTTTCCATTGTGGTTTGATTACGAGGTTTGATCTCTATAAGTTCAACGTGTTGAGAACCATTTTTATCTGTGTATTGAATCATAAAGTCTGGAACATAGTTTGAATATTTTCCTGTTGCAGGATTAAGATACGGTATTTTAACATTCTCACTTGCCCATTTTGTAATGTTAGGGTGTGCATCACACATTCTCATAAATGCTAGTTCCCAACTACTTCTAAAGAAAGGATCTTTACCCCCCACATACTTTTGGCGATTCTCAACTGTATAACTACCTTGTGCGAATTTTGGCATAATAGTATTTATAAATTTAAGGCTGGATTAATGTAGATG
>Ga0222719_10004047_pt1 | contig 12920 bp, 16 predicted proteins | sample C33_34DmetaG_FD_165039 | JGI IMG/M metagenome (GOLD analysis project Ga0222719, IMG submission 165039) | Estuarine water microbial communities from San Francisco Bay, California, United States - C33_34D | ecosystem: Environmental > Aquatic > Marine > Unclassified | place: USA: California...
AATTAAAGAAAGAAGCATTTTCTGTTAATACTAAATTTTCTCCTGATAATATTCCTAATCTATTTTTATAATAAGTTAAGTTATTTACTTTTTTACCAACAAAAGTTGGGTCAGGGTTTGTATCAGCATCTCCACATACTCTATCTGTCCAATCTAATTCTTGAAATGTAAAAGTTCCATCATTGTTATTAATCAATGCGTGTGGCATAGTAGAATTATCTAAACCAATAGAAGTAGCAGGTGCAATAGTTTCATTCCATACACCAGATTTTCCTGAAAATTTTACATAGTAATCAGATAAAGTATCACCTTCTTCTCCAGTAATTTTTATAATCACACCTTCTTTTCCGTAAAAAGGTAGTTTACTAAAATCTTGTATTTCATCTCTGATAGCATACATGGCTGTGTTACCAGAACCATCAGAAGTAGTTACAGTATACCCAGAGTTTCCATCTGTAGGTTTTCCATAAATAACACTATCAAAAGCCTCAAATGTAAAATGAGATGTAAAACCAGAATAGTTTGCTAATCCCTGTGTTGTTGATACTGACGCATTCGTATCTGTTCTTCTAACATTAAATCCAATACCATCTGCGGCACTGTCCCAATGTGTACTTGATGTACCATATAAAAGAATATCTGTTATTTTATTTGTATCTCTGAATTTACTATCAGTGGACGCATCATTACCTGAAGGCAACTGAAAGACTACTTCTAGTTCTTGTGCCATTGATGGGTGTTTCAATGCTATTTTATATTCTCTACCATAGTTTGTTAATTTACAAACAATTAAAAACTCTTCTACTTTAGCCGCAGACGTTGTGCTATCAGCCGCTACTGTCGTCCCTGTGTTAGCTACAAAAGTATAATCCGCTATGTTAACTAATTTAAAATTTTCTCTAGGGTTTGTAGAAGTTAAATAACCTGACCCACTTGCTACAGTAACTGTTTTTTCTGTACCATCTAAACCAAATACTTTTACACCTCCATTGTATAACGCTACAATATATTGATTATCAGCATCTCTTTGTATTTGCCAAAATTTTGTTTTGTTAGAATAAATATTAGTATTGTCCAATGTTGCTACATAATCTAAAGGAGGTCTTTTTGATAAACCATCTACTAAACCATTTTGTAAATTTATCTGGTCTTCTCCTTGATTAATACCTCTTTGTGTTGGTGTCTGTTGAGACATACCATTTAAGAAGTTAGGAATAGATTGTGAAACAACACTTCCCATTTTTAATAAGTCCTTCTAGTAGTTCTGTGAATAATAGAAAATGTATTGCTGTCACCTTCAAGAATATTAACATCAGCTTCTTGGCTATCAGCTTGGTGAAATGCCATTAATGCTTCATTTTCATCTTGACCAATTAATTGCGTAATCTCGCTATCACCAATAAATCTAGCCGCAAATCTTCTTGCCGCTTTCATTGTAATATATTGTCTTGCGTATTCTGGTAAATCTTCAAATTGTTGTACTAAAACTAAATCAACTGAATTTGGAGCTGAAGTAAAAACATCAGTATGATTATCCATATCATATAAAAAACCACTTCTTATTGTATAATTATATTGTCTATAATGTGCATTAGCATCTGCTTTTACACAGTTAGACGGAAGCGGAACTTTGTTATCGCTATCTAAAGATAAAGATTTATAATTGGTATGTGTGTTGAAATTCCACCCTTGAGATTGGATAGACATAGATGTTTCGTTAAGAATATTTTTTGCTGTACTTACATCAACTGTTGTAGTGCCTGTAATACTATTGACTGGAGCTTCTCCAATCGTAGAAAGCATTGTGTTAACAGCTTGTAATTCGGTTGTGGGTGTTATTTGTGTTGCCATCTATCCTCTATGTTAAATTTTGTGTGAGAACACTGGGCGGATTGTCAGTGTTAATCTCCGCCCAATGTAAGTAAAGAGGGACTATGCCGCTTCTTTAATTCCGACTGCCGCTTCTGGTCTTAATACACCATGACCCATGCTGTATTTAGCTACCATTAACGTACCTTGTCTTCTAATGTCGTACTCTTTTTCAACAGCTAAATCCATTAGCTTAACAGTTCCAACTGCTGAAGGGTGAGAAACAAGAGCAACAAAGTTTGATAGGTTAACTGCTTGAGGAGTTGAACCACCATTAGTTGCTGAACCTGCGTCTGTACCTGAAGTTACATTACTGTCAACAAAGTGTGCCACAGGTACTAATTCAATACCTGCAATTTTGTGAACTTTACCTTCAGCGATTGAACCGTTACCACTGAAATCAACATTCACTGCATTTGTAGCGTTTGCTAATTTGTAGTATTCTTCCAATCTCATAAAGCATTTTCTGCCTTCTGAAGGAACGTAGTTAGCATCAAGTTCTTTAGCCGCCGCAAAGATTGCATCAATCATTGCATTAGCCGCAGTGCTATCTGTAGCAGATGCGATACCTGTGTTTACTACGTTAGTTGTAGCGTCTCCACCAGTGATACTTGCACTAGCTAAAGATGCTTGACCAATAGTTTGTAAGATGTGCTTATCTTTTTGAAAAGCCAAAGCTCTACCAATTTCAGTAGAGTAAGCTGACCTTACGTCCCAGTGGTTTTTTGCTTCTTCGATATTCGATACGAATACTGAAGATATTAAAAGGTCATTAATTGTAATAACCTTTTCGTTGTGGTTAATATCTGAACCTGTAATTTCAGTACCAACTGCGTGATATGAAGCACCAATTCTTCCCATTACTGGAAAAGTTGCTGACTTCCCATTACTGATACTTCTAACCATATCAGCACCCTGTGTTTTTGAAGCTCTATCAAATGAAGTAATAACTTCACCTGCGAATACTTTTAAAAACAAAGCGTCATCACGAGTTCCACCAGAATTAGCATTTCCAAATTTAACTGGACTTGCGTTTGCCATAGTGTTCTCCTTGTTTATTTATGACGTTTATTGATAAAAGCCTCTTCAATTCAGTTATTTAGTCAAGATTGTCCCTCGCAAGGGGTCAAGTTATTTGGCTAAATTGTTGATGGCAGTTGCCACACATTAGTGTTGCACAACTATGTTAACAATCCCACTTACGCAAAGCTAAAGCCTTACGAGTAGGTTTTCCGTTTTTAGACATAGCACCTTTCATTCCGCCCATTCTCGCACAGAACGATTTACGCCTTCCACTTGTTTTACTTTTAGTAGGAGCTTTAAGGTTATGTCCTTTTCTTTTATAGAAAGCCCTTCCTTTGGCATTTAATCCGCCAGAAGGACTTTGATATACTTTAGCAACCATTATGCTTTCGCAGTTTTGGCGGCACGTTTAAATTGTTTAGCAGTAGGTCTTCCTTTTTGCCCTGCTTTACGCATCTTTTCACCCGAACCTGCTTTTATTCTAGCACGTTTTTTATGAATGTTTGCGTACAATCCGTTTTTTGCCATTACGCTTTCTTCTTTTTAGAGTTCATTATTTTTTTCTTTAAAGCAGTTGGTAATCTTTTTTGACCACCTTTTAATGCTTTACTAGGTTTCTTTGCTTTACCGTACATTGTGTTTCCTATTTGTTGGTTTATAAATCTGAGTTAGCTAATTTCTCTTGAACCATTGCTTGATACGCAGGGTCTTTAGAATATCTTTCATCACTCATAGCTCTTGTAACTTCAGCCCATGAAGCATAACCTTTTTCACCTGACACTGTTCCTTTACCTTCAAGTAAATTTGGTTCGTTACCATTCGCTCTTTCAAATTTAGCTTTTAATCCTACAACAGCTAATTTTGCAGTTTCTAAATCTTTAGAATTAACTGCTGTGTTGTATGCAGTTTTCTCTTCTTCAGACATATTTTCTGCCGCCCAATTAGACATCTCAGTATAAGCCTCTGCACCACCTACCATATTTTTAATAGATGTTGCTTGTTGGTCAGCTATTGCTTTTTGACCTTCAATAAACTGGTTCACATAATCTTTAGGTATACCTGCTTTTTCTAATGCTTCGTAAGATTTTTCATCTAACTCACCTTTTTCAGCATACTCAGACGCAAGGGTGTCCATGTTTAACCCTGCGGTCTCAACTGCTTTTTCAGCTATATCTAAATCTGAATTTGTATCTTTAGATACTTCTGTTTCTTTAGGCTGACTGTCACCAAGTTTCTTTTCTAATTCCTGATAAGATTTAGCCAAGTCTTCTACTGATTTAAACTTTTCTGGCAAACCTTCAGGTTTACTTTGTGTAACATTTTCCTCTACTGGCTTTTCGCTAGTAGTCTCTTCTTGTTTTATTTCTACTGTTTCTACCATTTGTTATTTTCCTTATTGTGGTTTAGATAAATTGTTGGCTACTTGAGGAATTGCTTTCTCTGCCATTTGCATCATCTGGTCATTTTCCATTTGCTCTTGTTGAGCCGCTTGTTCTTGTGCGAGTTGTTCTTCTGATTTTAATAGACCATCTGTATCTATACCTAAACCAATAGCGATACGTTTGATTAAATCATCAGGGTTTAACGCCTGAACAACTTGTGGATTTATCTGTGCAAGATTTCCTATCTCTGCAACAAATTCTCTTAATTTTTGTAAATCATTTCCTCTACCTAATGCTTCAATACCAGTGATAATAGTTGGTTGAACTGTTCCTTTAGGTAGTTTTGGTATTTCATTTGCTTGTTCCATTCTTTTCATAAGAATAGAAACTAAAGGTAATTGAAATTCTTGTGATAGTAATGAATATATACCACCCATAGCAGTTTCTAATTGTTCTGCCATGTATCTAATTTCTTGTGCTGTAACTCTTTCAGCATCTCTTTGTATTGCTGTGTGTAGTAAAAATGCGTAAGACATTCTTTCTTCTAATTTTGCAATACTTCTTTCAACTACTTGTAAATCATATTGTTTTTGTGCTTGTAAAACGGTTACGTCTTCTGCTGTTCCAGTAATAATGTCACCATTTCTAGTCAGAGCTAAATCTTTTTTTCTAGTAACAGAGTTAGGTCTAACCATGAAAACAACTTTAGATGATGCCGCCGCACTTTCTACAAGTGCTTGTGATAAACCTTCTAATGATTTTAAATCACCAATAAATTCTTCTACATATCCTCTACCATAATCTTCATTATCAACTCTAACCATTCTTAGAGCTTGGTAAGGCATTCTTTCTTTTTTAAATGTACCCTGACTTTCAGGAATTTTGATACCGTTTACTTCTTGGCAAACATAAAACTCATCATCATTTAATTTATAAATATGTGTATACAATTCTATATCTTCATCTGATTTATAATCAGGGTCAGATATAACTTGTGCCGCTACTTCTTTTCCTAAAGATAAAATACTTGCTTTTTCACAAACAACTATTTCTAAAACATTACCTGAAGCATCTCTTCTAACTACATATTGAGAAATTGGAAACACTCTCATGCTTCCTTTTTTAGGTAAATAAGTTAAAACATTACCTGCAACAATTAAATGTTTAAGTGCTTCAAATACTGAAACTCTTAAAGCAAGTTGTTCAATTTTATTTGATACTTCTTTTTCAATAACAGACAAAGATTTCTCAATGTCAGTTTTCATACTTTTGTTTTCTTCTAATTCTTTTTTTGCATCACCTGTAATAGATAATCTAAAGAATGGGGAGTTAGGGGGAAGTAGAAGTAAAAGAAGTTTACTTGCTAGATTGTTGACGCCTCTTGCACCAACTGATTGAAATGGATTATATAAATCACTTGAAGATGTAAAACCTTCAGGTTTAATTAATGAAGGAATAGTAAGCTCACTACACTCTTCGGCTCTGTCTAAATAATGTTCTCTTTCTGTAAGTAGTTTATTGTATCGTTCTTTAGCTGTATTTGCTTTCTGTAAACTACCTGCATATTCCATTTATTATAGACTTGAGTTAGTAGCGATATTTAAACCTGAAGAAGTATTCAAAGCACTTGTGCCTGATTTCTTTTTCTTCTTCTTTTTAATATCTAACTCTTGTTCATTTGCCTTAACAAGCTCTGGTGCAGTTTGTTCACCCACAGTTTGTGAAGTGTTAACTGGCGTTGGAGCAGGTTTAGGTGGTGGTGGCATTTTTGGTCTTGAGCCGCACATATTAGCTATCCCTCTCTTTTAGTGTGTTAATAAAATTTACAACGTCCCTTTGACCTGCTTTAAAATAAATAGTTTTAGTATCATCTTTTAAATCAGGTGATTTTTCAGGGTAAACTTTGTTTAATAACTCTATTAAGTCATTAACATTTTCAGGTAGAACTAAATCTTCCGTTACGTTTTTCATCTAAAAGTGTAAGGTTAGTCCCAAAGATTACCTGTTACAGTACCTTTGTTGTATTCTGTGGCTCTATTTTCAAAGAAATTAGCATGTTCTACGCCGTTTAATACCCAATCTAACCACGCTAACGGATTAGTTTTAACACCATAATTAGGTTTTAAAGAAAGTTGTAATAACCTTCTATCTGCAATGTATCTAATATATTGTTTTACTTCTTCAGCTTTAAGTCCTCTAATACCACCCATAGTAAAAGCTAAATCAATAAACTTATCTTCCAAATCAACCATGTCTCTAGCTGTTTGATAGATACTTGCTTTAAATTTTTCTGTCCAAATATTTGGGTTTTCTTTTATTAATTGATGAAACAATTTAATCATACTTTCAACATGGTGTGTTTCATCTCTGATAGACCACGTTACTATCTGGCACATACCCTTCATTCTTCCGTATCTTTGAAAGTTTAATAACATAACAAATGATGCAAACAACTGTAAGCCTTCTCCAAAAGCAGAAAAACATGCTATTTCTTTTGCTAAACCTTCTAGTCCTTTACCTTTTGAGGTAAACAAATATTCATGTTTGTTAGCCATTTCTTTATATTCTTGAAATGCTTTGTATTCTTTATCAGGCAAACCAATAGTATCATTTAATAAAGAATAACTATGTGCATGATTAGCTTCACTTGTAGCTATAGCAGATAGCATCATTCTAACTTCTGGTGCTTTAAATTGTGGAATGTATTTATCTAAATATGCTTGAGCAATATCTACATCTCCTTGAGTAAAGAATTTTAATATCTGACCTATTAAATTTTTCTCAGGGTCAGTTAATCTTTCATTCCAATCTCTTACATCTTCATGCAATGGAACTTCGCTAGGTAGCCAGTGCATTTTTTGTTGCATATCGTATGATTGAAAAGCCCAATCGTAATCAAACGGTTTGTAGTATTCTCTTTTTTTAAATAAACTCATTTCAATAATTCTATTCCTTCTATTATAATTATAATTAATAATTCTAATGCTAGGACAGTATGATACACTGTCCATAGCACTGATTGCTTTTTATTAGAATGACATTTACACCCCCTTTGTTTTGGTTTCCGTCTAGGTTTGTCTATGTCATCAAATATTGTACTGTATGTCATATCATTGCTCCTATAAGTAAGCCTATCAAAAAGCCTACCCACGCACCTACAAGACCTTCACGGTAATACAAGGATAGTGCATTAAGTTCTGCTAGTAATTTTTTCATATTATATTATTCACACGCCAAGCAATCAGCTTCAGGTATGATTGTCCTCTCTACTTTTTTTGATAATAACTCTGCACGTTTAATTGCTTCACTTCTGCAATAATACAAAGTTTTTATTTTTCGTTTCCATGCTAACATGTGTATGTCATGTAGCTCTTTAATATTAACATCAGCAGGTACAAAAACATTTACTGATTGTCCCTGACAAACATATTGTTGTCGGTCAGCCGCATGTTCTATTACCCATTGTTGATTAATTTCTATTGCGGTTTTAAATGTATCTTTTTCATAATCAGATAATTCATCTAAATGTAATACTGAACCTCTTTGTGCTACAATACTCTGCCAAATTTCATCAGTATTAATTCCTTTTTTCTCTAATAATTTTTCTAAGTATTTATTTTTAACTAAGAAAGAACCTGACATAGTTTTCTGCACATAGGCATTAGCTCTAAAAGGTTCTATTGAAGGCGAAGTAGTACCACAGATAATTGAAGAGGAAGCGTTAGGTGCAATAGCTAGTAAGTGTGCATTACGCATTCCAGTACCTTCCATGTCAGGTGCTTCACCTCTTTTAATTGCAAGGCTTTTACTTTCTTCAACAGCTTGTTCTTTAATCTTTCTAAATATTTTTAAGTTCATAGCCTTTGCTAATGCACTTTCAAAAGGAATACCTTTAGATTGTAGATATGCGTGAAAACCCATAGCTCCTAATCCAATACTTCTTTCGTTAGCCGCACTAAACTTTGCTCTAAATACATTTTCTGGTGCATTCTCTATAAAGAAACTTAAAGCATTGTCTAAGAACCTGACTAAATCAGGAATGAACAAAGGTTCTTTTTGCCATTCATCATATTTTTCTAAATTTACTGAAGACAAACAACATACTGCTGTTCTATTTTCATTTGTAGGTAAAGTAATTTCAGTACATAAATTTGAATGATGTACTCGCAAACCTAATTTCTTTTGGGTTTCAGGCAACGCTTCATTAATAGTATCTATAAATGAAACATACGGCTCACCAGTAGCAACTCTTGTTTCTAATAACTTTTGCCACAACTCTCTTGCTGATACAGTTCTAACTATTTCTTTTGTATGAGGGTCTATTAAATTCCAACTGTCATCATAAGTAGGTTCAGAAATACACTTATCTATAAGTTCCATAAAGTCATTAGAAATGTTAATACCATGATGAAGGTTAAGACATTTTCTATGTATGTCTCCACCACTAGGTTTACGCATTTCTAAAAATTCTATAATTTCTGGGTGAGACATATCCATGTAAGCCGCATAACTTCCACGTCTTGTTTTACCCTGAGAGAACGCAAGTATCTCACTGTCAACTACATGAAGAAAAGGTATTGAACCTGAAGATTGTGAACCACCTGATGTGCTAACACCGTCACTTCTTACATGACCCCAATAACCACCAATGCCTCCGCCAATAGAAGCTAACCAAGCATTCTCTGTGTAGTGTCCTGTTAATCCTTCTCTACTGTCACCAACATAATTTAAAAAACAAGAGATAGGCATACCTCTTGTACTACCACCATTAGATAAAATAGGTGTCGAGTACATAAACCAAAGTTTAGAAGCATAATTGTAAATACGTTCTGCCATCTCATCATTATCTGAAAACGCTTTAGCCGCTCTCATAAATCCTTCTTGAGGTGATGTTTCTTCTGGTAATAAATATCTATCTTTTAATGTAGTCTTACCAAAGTCTGTAAGTAAATTGTCTCTGTCGTAGTTAATCATAAATGTTTTATCTCTAAGTATCTTTCTCTATCTAATGTTAAATAATTAATTTCTATTGGTTCAAATGTTTCCAACGAATCAAACACTGTTTGTTTATTTAAACGTCCACAGGTGTAGACATCTAATTGAACAATAGCAGGATTGTCTTCGTCCCATGAATGGAATGCTATGTGTGATGTATCAATAGCTTGTAAACAAGTAAGACCTCTATTACCTTCTTTGTCTACATACACGGCTACCGTATCTCCTAATGGTTTCATATTTAGTTTTTCAACTAAATTTCTTACCCATGTTTTAATTAAGTTTACATCTTTAGGAGGTTTGTTAACTTTAGCACGAATAATAATATGCTTATGTTCAAGCATCTTTACTTTCTGTGACTTTAGGTACGCCTTCTTTTTCTATAATAAAATCAATGTATTGTTTTGCTTTTTTTAAATCTTCGAGACCGCCTTTACCTCTCCACCTAGTAATGTATTTAACAACATTACCTTCACAGTATGTGAGTTTATTTGCTATGATATAATCAATAGGTTCAATCTCATTGTTTGCATAGTGTGGAGGGTTTTGTATCATATCTGCCATAGTGTAACCTTCCCTGTTTTTTTATTGTATTCTCCATGTCTTAGAATGTGTGCAACTCTAGCTTGTTGTAGAGCTTCTTGTTCGGTGTAACCTTTGTCTTTGTAAATTCCTTTTACAATTTTCCATAGGTCTAAAAGTGGAACATTAGTATATTTCTTGATTAGTTTCTCTGCTGTTTTAATTCCAACACCATCAATACCATCATACCCATCAACTTTATCTCCAGTTAAAACCTGTATCATAAAATTATAATCAGCTAATCTTTGAGGGATTTGTTCAGTAGTCATACCATCATTAGATAACGTGCAAGGAATAGTACGCATGTCCTTATCAATACTGACTATTACTCTATCTTCTTGCGTTGGTTCAGTTGCCATAATACCCATGACATCATCAGCTTCTAAGTTCTTCCACACTACACCATTATGTTTTTCCATAATGTGTTCACGCATTGCGTTTAATACTATAGGTTTACGTTTACTATTTCTGTTAGATTTATATGTTGGAAGAATATCTTTTCTAAAATTATTCTTATCTGTTAAGGCAACTACATAATCATCTGCTGATAAGTTAGAACCTAAGTCATCAACGACTGCATCAAACTGTTGCTTACAACTATTTTCATTTGAATGTAATGTCCATAGTCCATCACCCCAATTAGTTTCTACCTCATTATTTGTGGCAATCTGATACGCAAGTATATCACCATCAATTAACAATACTTTTTTCTTTTTATACATTTTTAACTATCCTCTCCTGCATAGATTTACTTAAATTTTTTGGTAAAAATATTTCGGCTAAAGGTATAAGAACAAACCTGCTTCTAAACCCATCACCACCTGCTTTTAAAGTTTTGATATATTTTTTAGCTAATCTCTTTACAGTTCTTGTATCAAATATTAATCTACAATAATCCTTATCGCCATCAGCTAATATGTGTACCCAATAGTTTGCAGTTGTAGCCATAATACCTGAAGGCTTACCATTACATTCTACTTCAACAGCAATGTTACCAGTTTTAAACCACCAGTCTCTTTCGGTTTTAACTTCTATTTTAGTTTTATCTTTATCTAAAATTGAGGCTAATTTCTTTTCTCTGTCTTGACCATATTTTAAGTCAATATCAAATTTTTTATTTATCAATGTGTTCCACTCCAATTAGTTGAAATTTTATATTCGCCTGTTAGCGGCACTCTTAGATTGAAGTGTTCACCTGCACGTTTAATACATTCTACTGCTATCCTACCAATCTCATCAGCGTCTTTTTCTTCACACTCAATTTGTATTTCATCATGTACCCATACAACTTGTTGTGCGTTCTTATATTTCTGTATCTCTTTGTTAAATTCTACTAACCACCTCTTGCACAATATTGCCCCTGCTGATTGCAAAAGTGTATTGAGTGCTGAGTAACTGTTTCTAACTTTGATTTGTCTTTTATCTAAACCTGTTAGATAACCTCGTTCAGCCGCAGACTGTACGCCTTCTATAAGTTTATGTAATGCAGGTAAGTTATTTAAAAATCTTTTCTTAATCTTTCCTGCTTCTTTAAAAGGTTTGTTAATTACTTCAGCAATTTTTTTGACACTTCCACCATATAAAAAACAATAATAGAAACGCTTTGCTAAATCTCTGCTATCTAACCCTGCTAGTTTTTGTGTCTCTGTATGTATGTCACCTTCAAGAGCTACCTTTGTGTATGCTCCGTTGTCAAACTTAGACATATAGTGACAAAGCATCATCACTTCTAAAGAGCTTACGTCTACACCCACTAAGCGTTTACCTTCTGGTACTGTAAATAATTCTCTACACTCTTTACCAAACGGAGCTGATGTACTTGGTACTTGTCCTAAGTTAGGGTATGAATGACTAGCTCTTGATGTAACACATGAGTTAGTATTACAAGTGCCATGAATTTTACCATTACGTTCATGTTTTAACCATGCTTGTGAACCATTTGCTATCTGTGCAATTCTTTTGTTTAATAAAAAATGTTCACATAATATTTTAGCTTCAGGATATGGAAGTTTAGATAATATACTGTCATCTAATTTTGCTTTACCATCTGCTGTAAATTCTTGTGCGTCCCAACCGTACTTTTCTTTTAATCTTTGAGCTACATGGTGTCTGCTTGATGGGTTAAATATTGTAACACTATCTTTTAATTTCTTTCCTGTTTTTGTTGACCATCTTTCAGTAACTATTGGTTTAAATACACCTTGCAATTCTTCTGAAAGTTCTGCAAGTCTAGCTTTTAATTTAACAGACAAAGCCTGTGCTTTTTCAGTATCAAATGTAAAGCCATGTTCTTCTTGTTTAAATATAAGTGAAGCTACTTCATGTTCTAAATCCATAGCTTCTGGGGAGTAACCTTTTTCTTCTATAACTTTATAAAGTTTATAAGTAACTTCTGTATCTTGCTTACAATACTCAAGCATCTCAGGTGTAAAAGTTTGCCAGTCAGTTTCTATCTGTTCTTTGTATTCACCTATACGATTGCCCCATGCTTTTAATGAGTGTTTACCTATGCAATCTTTTGGAAAATCTTTTATTGAAAAATCTTTATCTTTGATGTCAGAAAATATTAATCTAGTACCTACAAGTGTGTCAAAAATTTTGCCTTTAAATACAGCAGAATATAATTTTTCTAATACAGGAATATCAAACTTAATAATATTATGTCCTACAATTAACTCTGCATCTTCTAATTTTTTGATAGCAGTTTCATTATCAGGTGTAAGTATTTCTCCTGTGTCTATGTTTTTTAAAACAATGCAATGTACTTTGTCACAAGAATGCAGAAATCCATTAGTTTCTATATCAAAAACGTACTTCAAACTGATACCTTCTTAATCTTTAAGACGTTTACTGAAGGCATAGTAGTGACATTACCTACATCACCTAATGTGCCATCATCATTAAAATTAACATCACCTGCAATTACATGCACTTCTTTGTCAGCTCTTAAAAGCCAACCTGCTGTAATACAGATAGTAACTTTACTTGCTTTAGCTTCTTTTAATGAAGTCCAAATAGCAGAGGCATTTATATCTTTCCAATAACAATGCACAAATGGTGCATCTAATA
>Ga0222719_10004050_pt1 | contig 12912 bp, 15 predicted proteins | sample C33_34DmetaG_FD_165039 | JGI IMG/M metagenome (GOLD analysis project Ga0222719, IMG submission 165039) | Estuarine water microbial communities from San Francisco Bay, California, United States - C33_34D | ecosystem: Environmental > Aquatic > Marine > Unclassified | place: USA: California...
ACTATTTCACTGAAAAAAATTGGAATACAAATGAAATTTTCGATTACTTTAATGTTAAAGATAATAAAAAAATAACAGATACATTTCAGATATTAGCAACTGTACAAATTTTACAAAAAAAAAAAACATTAATTGAAATTATTAATAAATGGAATAATGTTATTACAGATAATATTAGACTTTTTACAAATAATTATAATAAAAATCAAGATAAATCATATTTTAAAGATAATAGACATGATCAAAGTATTCAAAGTGTGATAAAAAAAATATATAATTGTCCTATAGTTAGCGCAAATGAAATAGAATTTAAAAATAATCAATTACCATTCAATGCTTCAAGAATTAGAAAATAATATAAAAATAACTCATATAATAATTATTATTAATGTCTATACTAATAACAGGTCATAAAGAATATATTGGAATATTTTCATCAATATTTGCGTTTGAACACATTTATAAAAATTACAATTTTAAACATTTAATAAGAACAAATTTATCCAGTTTTTTTATAAGTAATTAATTATTAGAATTAAGCCATAATATAGAAAAAAAACTATATATACATGACGTAATGGTAATAAATTTGCATCAAGTGCTACCATTTTGGCTTTCTAAAGATGTTTTATTATATGTAATTAAAAATAAATTACAATATAAAATAAGTGACGATGTAGCAATTGGAAATTTATTATTTAATAAATTTTATACTAATAAAATTCCTTTTCGTTAAGATATTAGTGAAAGAAATAATTATCATAATTTATTAAATAAAATTGATTTAAATATTTTAAAAAAAATATGACGCTTATCATATACGTATTAAATCAACAAATAGATATAATGATGCTAAAATAATGAAAATATTGTTTGATTATAATTATAAGTAAAAATATATTAATAATATAAAAATATATTTATAATAAAAGATTAAATATGTTTTTTTCTGTTGTTATTCCAATATATCCACCACATTTCAAATTTCTTAAAAAAATTTTACATAATATAATAGATTCTAAAAATTTTGAAGAATTAGTTGGTGAAATTATAATTGCTTGTAGTGAAGTTAATGATTTAGAATTATTTAAATCTAATATAATATCACATCATAAAATAATTATAAGTAATGTTAATACACAATGTAATGCATCAATGAATAGAAATAGAGGCTGGAATACAGCAAAAGGTAAATATATAGTTTTTATGGATGCGGACGATTCATATCATTTAGATAGATTTCAAATTGTTTATGATATATTAAATAAACATAATTGTGATTCTTTAATTCATAATTATCAATATAAAAATATATCTGATATAAATTATGAAAATATGAATATTATAGAATCAAAAACAATATATGAAAAAACTTTTTCAAATAATAAATTTATTAAAATTGATAAAAATTTTTGGAAAATAAAACCTGGACTAACTAATTTGCCATATAGAATTGCACATGGTCATGCAATTATCAAAAATAATTTAATATATAAATTTAATGAAGAATTTATACAAGGGGAAGATGGATTAATATTAAGAGAAATATTATTTAATAATAAAGATAATGGTGTTATTTATTGTGATTTAAAATTATCTTATGTTAATATATTATATAAAAAATAATATATATTAAAAATAACTATGAAAAATGCTGTTGTAGTATGTCATCAAGGAATTGGAGATTTGATAGCAATGAGTGGTGGAATTATTTATTTAATACAATTTTATAATAAAATAAATTTAATATGTAAAGATAAAAATTTAAAACATTTAAAAACATTTTTTCAAAATCAAAATATAAATTTTATAACTATAGATCATAATTTAGAATTTAAAGAAACTAAAAATAAAATTGTAAATTACTTTAATAATACATCAAATGATATCTTTATTTCTGGTGGATGTTTTAATTATTTGAAACAATATACACGAATATCAATTGATATACCAAAATATATAAATGAAAATTTAAATAAAATACAAGGATACAATGTTAATAATTATATATATAATATGATATCCAATTTTTATAATGACATTAAATTATCAATTGATATTTGTTGTGATTTTTTTCCTTTTATTAGTAATGAAAAATCAATAAAATTATATAATTTAATTTCGAAATATTATATAATTTTTATTCAATTAACATCATCTGATAATAAAAAATTAAATATTTCAAATTTACTAAATAAATATTTAGATAATAATAATACAATTTTAATTTGTAATGATGAAAATTTATATGAAAAACATACCGAAAAATATAATTTGTGTAACAATTTTATTCATAAAAATTTTGTTGATTATTATGATACTATAGTAAATTCTAATGAAATTTATGTTATTGATTCTTGTTTTTCTTGTTTAATTATGCCATTAATAATAAATAAAAAAATAAAAACTGAAAAAATTCAAATTATTAATAGAAATAATTCGTATAAACAATTAAATTTATTTAATTAATAATGTCTGTATTAGTTAATATATCTATTGGTGAGTTATTTGATAAATATTCTATATTACTTATAAAAAGTGAAAAAATAAAAAATTCAAAGAAATTAGAAAATATTGACAAAGAATTAAATGTATTAAAATCTATTAAAGAAAAATATGATAATAATGATTTATTAAATCAATTAAAAATAATAAATGAAAAACTCTGGGATATTGAAAATAAAAAAAGACAAAAAGAAAAAGATAAAATATTTGATAATGAATTTATTGAATTAGCAAGAAATGTATATATTTGGAATGATAAACGTTCAGAAATTAAAAATAAAATTAATATATTTTTTAATTCTAATATTTTAGACGTTAAAGAATATACAGTATATAATTAATTTATTTCATACTTAAATTGATTAATAATAAAAATTACTATTTTGTAAAAATAATTGAATATATATAAGAATTATAAATTAATTTATAATAAATGTTAAAACATTGTCATATTTCAATAATATGTAATGAATTAGTTTTTTTAAAAAGAAAATTACCTTTTTTATATAATTTTTTTGATCAAATAATTTTTATTGATTATGACATATTTAATAATACTAATTCTAATGATGGTTCAATAGAATATATTGAAAATTTTAATGATACTGAAAATAAAATTATTTTAATTAAAGATTATTATAATAAAGATATATCTGGATTTAATGGTGTTAGTATGATAGAAAAACAAAAAATGTTTAGTGTAGGTTCAAAATATATAAAAGATAATATTGATGTTATTTGGGCTACAGATGCTGATGAATTTTTTGATTATGATTTAATAAAAGAAATTGATAATTTATATCAAACGGATAAAACATTAATAAGTATTGATATACCACATATTATATTTATATATAATCAATATAATCAATTAGATAATAAAAATTTCTATATTTGTCCTAGAATAACAAAACATTTTAAAAATAAAGTATATGGACATTGTAATTTTCAAACATATGGTAAAACAATTAAATTACAAAACAGATTTTTATTACATTTTTCATATGTTGGTTATAATAAATGTAAATTTAAATTAGATTTATATAATAAAAAAAGTAATGGTGCTAATACTAAAAATGATCTTATATTTTTAAATAATTATAAAAATTGTTTAGAACATAATGAAATTATATTTCCATTTAAACATCCTAATCCAAGAATTTTAAATAATATAATATATAATCCAGATATATATATCTATGAATATATAGATGTTGATAATATGTGTAAGGAATTAGAAAATGTAAATACTCTTTAAATATAAAAATAAAAAATATAGGTGAAGTTAGAATTAATTTAAAACTTATAATTTTTCTACACAGTATTATTTTTTCCAAATTAAATATTAATTTTGCAAATAAAAATTTAATTAATATAAATATATATAAATATAAATATGAATTCTATTAAAACAAATTTAATATTTATAATTAATACATTACATAATTTAACTAATAAAAAAAAAGTTGCAATTGGATTTTTTGGTATAACAAGAAGTTTAAAATATACTATAGATTCAATTAAAACTAATATATTTGATGTTTTAACTGAAAATAATATAGATTATGATATATTTATGCATACATATTATTTAAATAGTTATTCAAATAAAAGAGCAAGAGAATCAATAACTAATAAAATAAATAATGATGAATATAAATTATTAAATCCAAAATATTTTCATCAAGATGATCAAGATAAAATAAAAAACAAATTAAAATTAGAATTGTATAGAACACATAAAGATCCATGGCATACAAATTATGAATCTGTTGATTTTTTTATTTTAGCTTGTTATTCAAAATTTATTTTAACAGAAATGATTGAAAAAACAGATATTAATTATGATTATATTTTATTTGTTAGACCAGATTGTTTATATTTAGATAAATTAGATATATCTAAATTTAAATTAATTAATAATAATACTATACTTATACCAAATTTTGGTTTAACTTCTAATATAAATGATCGTTTTGCAATTACAAATAACTCAACATATAAAATTTATGGTAAAATATTTACAGAATTACTTAAATTAAGTAAAAAAAGACAATTACATTCTGAATCAATTCTTGATTTAATATTAAATAATAATAAAATTAAAAATATTAAAATACCTTTTAATTTTTCAAGAATAAGATATAATGGTAAAGTTTGTCATAATGATAATTTTTCTAATTATAAAAATGTATTAGAAAAATATAAAATACTGAATATTCCTATTAATATGAATTCTGAAGAGTATAAAACTTTTGAGAATATTTCTTTATTTTTAGAAAAGAATACAGATACAAATATTACATTCTGTGTGGCAAATAATGCTGTTTTAGATATGGTTAGAAACTTATTAATAAGTTCTAATAAAAATAATGTTAATATAACATTATTCGCATTGGACAATAATATCATTTCTAATCTAGAAGGACAATGTAATATTGTAAAATACTTTGATAATGGCTTTGGAGAAAAAATTGATGATACTATATTTTACAAATATGGTACAGATATGTTTAAAAATGTCATTTTTCAAAGATTTTTTATAGGAAATGAAATATTAAAAGCTAATAAAAGTTATATATACATGGATGTTGATATTGTGGTAACTAAAAACTTTATTAATAATATTCTTGAACAATATATAAACACAAATTATGACTGTTTAAGTCAAGATAATGGTGATGGTTGCTGCACTGGATTTTTTTCGATGAAAAGTAATGAAAAAACAAAAAAGGTTGATCTTAACTTTTTCAAAAAACATAATTATAAACTCCATTCTACAAATCAAAAATTTTTTAATAAATATGTTTTAAAAACTAAAGTTTTGAATATTAAATTGTTGGATAGAACTTTTTATCCTACTGGTAATATTTATTATAAAAATCATAAAAATATTGATGATAAATGTTATATAATCCATTTTAATTTTATTATAGGTTATAATACTAAAATTGATAAAATGAAATTTTATAATAAATTTTATATTAAGTAATCAATTGTAGATTTCAGTCCTATATATTTTTAATCTTAAAAAGGTGGAAATTTGTCAAATTCAATATTACTATGTCTGTTAATAAAGTTTAAATGTTTTATCTTATCAGGTCTTACTTCAATATAAGTATCATATTCTAATTGTCTTATCATGAGTTTATTTTTTATTCTAGGTACATAAAAATCTCTTTTTATTATAAATTTATTATAGTATTATCTGATACTGTCTTTTTTTGTTTATCATTACAATTAAAAATTAAAACTAATAATTGTTTCTATATTAGTAGATTTACAAATAAAAGCTATGATTATTTTTACAGTAATAAATATGGATTTAAAAGTAAATATGAATTTAAACAATTTAATTAATATATTATATATATGATAACTTCATTAAATAAAAGCAAGTTTTGTAGAAGAAATTTTTCTTTCAAAATATTATCATAAATTAGGCATACGAAAAGATACGTTTTTATCAATTAGACACATATCCATTTTTCAGGAAATCTGTCTTTTTTTTGCTTTGTTGTCATATTTTTAAAGATTTTAGGTCCAAACCATATAGAAGGATAAATTACAGTATTATTATTGTTAATATTTAAATATGCACTCCACCAACTAAAAGTAGAATTTGCAATAATATTATTTTTAATTAAACTCATAATCAACATTTGTTTCCAATCTTCTATTTGATTATCTATCATTATAAATTCATGATTTATAAACTGATTTTTTAGATAATTTAATTTTTTATTAATTATTTCATAATCGTTTGGTTCATAAAAAATTAAAATTTTTTTACATTCAGGATTTATTGTATTTAACTTATTGATTGCATTTACATAATAATCTATAGAAAGTACTGGATGATAGTCATTTAATTTTGCATAGTCGCCTATTCTGAAATGAATTGTTGCATCTACATCATTTATTAAATCTTGAAACTCATCTTTTATTTTATTTTGTAATAATTTTATATTTAAAATTGATTTTAGTTTTTCATAATTTTTTTCAAAAAAAAGATAACTTTGAAAATAACCATCCATAATAATTTGATCACAATTTTGAAATGGTAAATTATAATATCCTAAATCATTACAGTCTTTTATTATAATAGATTTAGTATTTATAGATTTTTTAAATAAAAAAGATATAGATTGAAAAATATTAGAATAATATATAGAATTTTTAAAGTTAGTTATATATATATTGTCAAAAGCTATATTATTATTAATAGCATATGACAATCCTGTCATTATTTGATATATTTGATTACCAAGCCTTCCTTTCAATTTTATATTAAGTTTTGTCATTTCTTTTTTAATATGTAGTTTTTTATTTAGTATAAGCGTATATTGTCTTAATATTTTTAACAAAAATATTTTTTTCAAAATATTATTTAAGCACAATAATTAACTTTTCTTTTTTCTATATCACTATAACTTGCTATTTGTTTACCTATACGATAATTAAATTTATATGTATTTTTTCGTGTTTTTATAATATCATTCCATAATACATCTAATGCACCTTGAGAAATTACTTTCGTTTTTTTAAGTTTTTTAACACTATTTGTACATACATCTATTAGTGATTGAAATGCTTGTTTTGAAATTATATAACCTGATGTAGTTAAACTTCTTTCAACAATTTCTATTAAATCAGTTACTTTTTTACTTTTATGTGCATTAAAAGAAAGAAGAAATATATCAAAATTCTTATAATTATTAAAAAAATAATTAATATCTTTCAAAAATTTAGACTTATTACATATAAATTCAAAGTCATCTTCCAGAATAAGTATTCTTTCATAATTATTTTTAATTGCATCTTGTATTGCATTGGAATGAGCCATAGAACAACCTATAGCACCATTAATTACTGACTTATTATCATGACAAACAACTCCTGGTATTCTTGTTGTATTTTTTAACATAAAATCAAAATTTGTTTTAATTTCTTTTTCAATATGTAGCTTTCTATCTGTACGTTTATCAAGATTAATATAATATATATGATCAACAAACATATGTCTATTTACAATACTATTAAGTATATCAAAAATATCATTTAGTACTGATTGTAATATTTGAGTAGTCATTTATTATTATTATTGAATAAATATTTTTACCTATTTTTTCTTCTGATATTAAATTATTTTTACATATATTTGTTTAAAACCGTTATTCATTAAAATAGATTTGTAAAAGTTAGTAATGTGCCTATTACTAGAAATGATAATTAATTCGGTGTTTTAAATGTTCAAAGGTGTAAAAAAGTTTTCTTTAAATAATTCATAAACAACTTTTCATTTTGATATAAATTCATATTATTTGTAACTTCTGATAATATATTAATAATATTCTTTGACGCGTTTATATAACTAATAATATTTGTTTTTTAAATATTAAAATGAATTTATTAGTAAACTAATATAATTACTATTGTAAAAAACGTTCTGATATAAATGAACATTTACCTACATTATATCGATATTCGCAAGAATGTGAAAGCGTTATTGAATTAGGGGTTAGAGGAGTTATTTCGAGTTATGTTTTGATACATGGTTTACTTAATAATAAAAAACAAACAAAAAAAATATTATTAAATCACATTAGTCCTTGTAATATAAATGAATTATTATCAATAACAAAACATCTTCCTATTGAAGTTAAATATGAATGGTGTAATGATTTAAATTTAAATATACAAGAAAAATATGATCTTACTTTTATTGATACTTGGCACGTGTATGGACAATTAAAAAGAGAATTAACTAAATTTTCAAAAATCACTAATAAATATATTATAATGCATGATACAACTGTTGATGAATGGTAGGGTGAAACTATTCGGTTTCGGAAGAATGCTCAAGAACAATCTAAAACTACAGGAATACCAATTGATGAAATTAATAAAGGTTTATGGCCTGCTATTGAAGAATTTTTAGAAAATAATAAAAATTGGAAAATTAAAGAAAGATTTACTAATAATAATGGTTTAACCATTTTGGAAAAATTATAATTCTCTTATGAATAATGTATGACCTTTATCAATATAATCTTTATAATTATTTTCAGTTAGTTGTCTATCTTCACCGCGCATTAAAATAATATCATCTGGATTATAATATTTTAATATATAATCATAAAAGGGTATTCCTCTAGTATAACTACCATATACTATTATATCATAATACTTATTTTTAATTTCTTCTAGCAATTGTTTTTCTGATTTATTAGTATACATAGAATCGTCTAATAATCCAGAATAAGTAAATCCTCTACCATATAAATTTTTATTTGTATTTGATTTGTAAAGATGTGGTATTTTTGGATAATCAACACAATTATTTCCAAATTTTTCTTTAAAACCATGTAAAGTTAAACATCTTAAATAATCTGGTCTAATAGCTCGAGGTTCCAATCCAGATAAAAATAAGACCTTTTCAACATTTTTATTTAATTTAGTTAATATATAATTACATATATTTTGTGTAGATAATGTTTTCAAATTTTCTAAAATTTCATTCATTAAATTATCATATTCTGTTTTTATATTATTATTAATACTATTAATAGTATTATTTTTAAAATGATTATCATACAACTTATTAGCTTTAATAAATAAGTTTTTATTAAATAAAGTCATTGTTTTTTCAGGACATTTTTCAATATTTTCAAAATAAGGCATACATCCATTTGCAATTATTTCATAATGACGTAAACAATCCCACCCACTTTTTTTTTTTGTAATTGCAAAATATGATTTTTGATATTCATTATAATATTCATTTTCTTTATTGAAAATGTATGGTGTTTTACCAGGTATTATTTTTGATAATATCTGTGTTTTTATTGGTTTATGTTTTATAATTTTCTCATTTGGTATTGAAAAATTAATAGGATGTAATGACATTTTATTATATTATAATATAATAAAAATAATAAAAATAATAAAAATGACACATACAACAGGTAAATATACATATGGAAAATCAAATATCTTTTGGAATAATTCATAATTGGAAATGATGTCAGGTGTTAAAATAGGTGATGTGTTGTTATAAGCAGCAAATAGTCATATCATTAAAGATATTGAACTTTAGTTTAGTTGTTTGAATAAAATATATTTTATTAATAATAATGAATATTGGATTCTGGGATAATCAGCTTTGTGAAAGAGGAACATCTCTAGGATTGTTTAATTATGCTTATTACAATAAAACACTTTTAAATAATAATTCATTCGTTTTTTTTGATAAAAATAATTCTAACAATGTACAACATATTATAAATAAATTTAAAGAAAATTTTGAAACAAATGGACTAAATAAATTTAAGGATATTGAACCATTTATAGAAAAATTCAATATTACACATCTATTTATTATTAAATGGGGACGCATTGATGATAGAATTACTACAAAAGCCAAATGTTGTATTCAGTGTGTTTTTAAATGTCATCAACCACATGGAGATCTGTATTGTTCAATTCATGAACATGTAAAATGTAATAATGGTAAATATCCTGTTATTCCTCGAATAATAACATTACCAAACAATAATAATAATTTAAGAAAACAACTTAATATTCCAAATGATGCTATAGTTTTTGGAGGATATGGTGGTAAAGATAGTTTTTCAATTCGATATGTTCATAATGTTGTCTATAATGTAGCAAAAGAAAATCCAAATATTTATTTTTTATTTGCTAATTTTCATCGATTTTGTAAGAATATTAATAACATTATACATTTACCAATTATAACTGATAGAAATAAATTAGTAGAACTTATAAATACATCAGATGCAATGTTGTGGGCAAGAGGTGCTGGTGAAACATTTGGTCAAGCAATTGCAGAATTTTCAATTAAAAATAAACCAATTATAGCAAGTAAAGTAGGTGATTTAGTGCATTATCATATTTTAAAGGATAAAGCTATTTGGTATTCAAATTCAGAAAATCTTAAAAATATTTTAATAAATTTCAATCCAAAAGATTATGAAAATAAAGATTTAAACTGTTATAAAGAATATTCACCAGAAAAAGTTATGAATACATTTAAAGAATTGTTTTTAACTATTTAATTCAGAACAACCGAATATTTTACAGGTCTGAACTTGATTTTGAGAATGAGATAAATAATATTTAACTGCTGATAGTTTATAATCACTACTTTTGTGAGTTGGCATTAATATAATAATTCATTTTAAATATTCTGAAAATAATAATTTATAATATTTTATACACTTTTCATTATTATGTAAAGGTATCAAAGTAAATAATAAACTTTTTGTAATTATTTTTAAATTATCGAAATCTTTCTCTGAAAACTTATTAATAAAATATTTTTTAAAAATGTATATTATATTTTCTTTATAATTAGTATCAATAATTTTAGATAATAATATTTCATCATAACCAATTATTGATTGGTAGATTTTTGCCCAATCATATAACCAATCTCCATATATTGTTAATTTATCTCCTAGCTTACCTCGCATATCTATAAATTTAATTTTACAGAATCAAAGAATTCATCATCTAAAAATTTTTTATAAAATTTTAAAGTATTTTTCATAAAATTAATAGGAAAAATTTTATCTAATAAATTATCTCTATTTTCGCTGTTAAACCATATCATAACAAAAAAAGGGAATATACATAACGATATTTTAAAATCATATATTAAATCTTTTATATTTTCATACATTATTGATTTTTTATAATAATATTTAATTATTATATCTATGAGTTCCTCATCAAAATTTGTACTTTCTACTAGTAAAAATACAATATCACTTATTCCTTTGTTTAAATGTATATACTGCCAATCTAAAAATATAGGTATTATATTTTTTTCTGCCTTCTTGTAAAAAATATTTGGCGATTTTAAGTCACCATGACAAAAATTTAAAGGGAACCTTCCTGTAATATCTATTATTGAAGTATAATTATTAAAAACTTTTTCCAAAATACATTTTTCTATACCGGTCAATAAAAAGTCATTAAATTTTAAAAATTTTTCAAATCTTTTGTTAACTAATTCTTTGTAGTATGTAATTTCATTAATATTAACTAAATCTTTCATAATAGGAATTATTTCTTCCTTATTTTTATAGTAAAATCTATTATGCATTTCAGTTATATTTTTAACGACTGATAAAAGTATATCTATATTTTTATTTTCATTTAAATTAACATTAAACATGCCTTTGTAATTATTGAGATTTTCCAATAAAATTGCGTTTTTATTATCTATAACTACAGAACAATAAAATTTTGGTACTTTTATATTAACGATATTTGATATTTTTTCATAAAACTTTACTTCATTGTTATATAAATTAATTTTTCTTGCAACAGTTGATAATTCGTTATCATAATTTTCAATCTTAAGCACTACATTTTCATCATTATCATTTAAAATAAGTGTCAATGATTTAATGTCACATATATATCCTGTTTTCATATTAATATTATCGAATATTACATCTTTAATTGGTATGTTGTCTAATTTTGTCAATATTAATTTTTTAATTTTATCATCATTATCACTATCATTACAACTATCATTAAAATAATTCATGTCAAAATTATCATAACTATTTATTTTATATTCATTCGATTTTATGATAAATTCTGAAGATTTATTATTTAATATCAAACATATATTAGTATTACCAACAGATATTGCACTTTTATAACCAGAATTACTATCCTCAAATATAGTACAATTACCACTACATTGTAAAATATTAATTGCCCTTTCATATGGCTCTTTATTTGGTTTATGTTTATTACAATCTTCTGATGCTATTAAAAATTGCATATAATCGTCTAAATTAGTTTTTTTTAAAATATATTCGGCTGCCTTTTTATTACAACTAGTTACAATACACATACGTCTATTTTTGTTTTTTTGTATAAATTTTTTTGCTCCATTAATCATTATGTCTTCATTATAATCCTTTAAATAATCAATAAATAAATTGTCTTTTAAATTACTAATTTTATATATTTCCGTATCTTTAATATTAGGGAAAATTGTTTTAAGAAATAAAATATCATTTTTTCCTTGAATAAAAAATTTAAAAAAATTATCATCTATAGATAAATTATATTTTTTCATAATAAAATCCCAAACTTTTACATATATATCATCTGTATCTACTAGCGTTCCATCTAAATCGAATATAAAAGGGTGTTCGTATTGATTAACTTGTTCTGGAGTTCCTAATGAAAAATAATGTTTATTTAAAATATTAATATTTTTAAAACTCACTCCTTCACTTATCATTTCTTTTATCACACCACTTGTATAAAATTCTGATTTTTGAGTTATATTTCCTTCAATAATTTTGGATGTATATTTTTTTAAATGATTGATTGAATTAAAACCATAAGCACCAG
>Ga0222719_10004053_pt1 | contig 12910 bp, 11 predicted proteins | sample C33_34DmetaG_FD_165039 | JGI IMG/M metagenome (GOLD analysis project Ga0222719, IMG submission 165039) | Estuarine water microbial communities from San Francisco Bay, California, United States - C33_34D | ecosystem: Environmental > Aquatic > Marine > Unclassified | place: USA: California...
CAGAAAAATTTGGTGTATATAATGTTATTCCTTATACTGCATATCACATTCAAAGATTTGAAAATTTTGATGAAAATAATCCTAATAAAGTAGAATTTGCTTATAGTCCAGATGGTTTCTATTCTGGTAATTCGGGTTATTATAATACACCAAACCAAAAATTAAATCAAAATCAAATTATTTTCGATAACTATGAGATGGCTCACTTTCGTCTTTTATCGGATGTAAATTATCTTCCTTATGGTCGTTCATATATTGAGCCTGCTCGTCGTCTTTACAAGCAGTATATCCTAATGGAAGATGCGATGCTAATTCATAGAATTGCCCGCGCCCCCGAAAAACGTATTTTCTATGTAAACGTAGGTAATATCCCACCTAACGAAGTTGAGCAGTTCATGCAAAAAACTATTTCAACTATGAAGCGTACTCCGCTTATGGATGAAAAAACAGGTGAATACAACTTAAAATACAACATGCAAAACCTGCTTGAGGATTTCTATATCCCAGTAAGAGGAAATGATGCTGCAACTAAAATTGATACTACACCCGGATTAAACTATGACGGTATCGAAGATGTTAAGTACCTAAGAGAAAAATTATTTGCCGCTCTTAAAGTACCTAAAGCATTTATGGGTTACGATGAAAATCTACAAGGTAAAGCTACATTAGCAGCTGAAGATATCCGTTTCGGTCGTACAATTGACCGTATCCAACGTATCCTCCTTTCAGAACTTTATAAAATTGCTTTAGTTCACTTATATTCTCAAGGATATAGAGATGAACAAATGACTAACTTTGAACTTAGTTTAACTACTCCTTCTATTATCTATGATCAAGAAAAGATCGCGTTAATGAAAGAGAAAGTTGATTTAGCTTCAACAATGTTAGAAAATAAATTAGTTCCTACTGATTGGATTTACGAACATATCTTCCACTTTAGTGAAGACCAATACGAAGAATACAGAGATCTTATTATCCAGGACCAAAAACGTAAATTCCGTTTACAACAAATTGAGACTGAAGGTAATGATCCTATTACAACAGGTCGTTCTTATGGTACTCCACACGATTTAGCTTCGTTATACGGTAGAGGAAGATATGATGATGCCTCTGTTCCTGAAGGGTATGACGAAAAAGAACCTTTAGGTAGACCACAGGAAAAAGCATCAAATATTAATACTCAAGAAAATCCATTTGGTAGAGATAGATTAGGTAGAAAAGATATGAAAGTAGACGATCAACCTGGTTTAAAAGAAGATGCTAAAACTGCATTCGCTAAAAACAAAACTCTATTAGAATCATTGGATAAGACATTAATTTTTGAAACTGATAAGAAAAAAGAATCATTATTAGATGAATCAAGAATTAAAGAGTAATAAATCCTTATATATTTATAACAAAGCCTAGGTAGAATGAATATTAAACATTCAAAGTATAAAAACACTGGTATCCTTTTTGAGTTACTTGTTCGCCAAGTAACCGCTGACACCCTTAATGGAGGCAACTCAGCTGCGTTAGGAATCATTAAAAAATATTTCGTAAAATCTGAATTATCTAAAGAATATAAATTATACGAAACTTTATCTAAAAACACTGCTTTAACTGAAAGTAAGGCTAATGTAATGGTTCAAACCTTACTTGAGACTTCTGGAAAGTTAAATAGAGGTGCTTTAAGGAGAGAAAAGTATAGCCTAATCAATGAGATTAGATCCAGTTATAATTTAGAAGAATTCTTTAAAACAAAATTACCTCACTATAAAACATTCGCAGCGTTTTATATGTTGAGTGAAATTCAAAACACTGAAGCTTTAGTTGATACTAATCTTATCGTTAATAATAAGATGACTATCCTAGAGCATCTTTCTTCTAACGATATTAAAGAAGAAAAAGTAGAAGCTGATATCTTACAAGAATTTCAATCATTTGATAAGGATACACGTATGTTAACTTACCGTATCTTAATGGAAAACTTTAACGGTAAGTATACAGACTTATATGACTCACAAAAAGAAGTACTTAGACAATATATCAATTCTGTTGATTCTACTCCTGTGTTAAAAGAATTTTACAACACTGAAGTAGGTAAAATTAAAACCCAATTAAATGAGTTAAATTCGAACGTAACTAATAAAGCCGTTCAAATTAAAATCAACGAAGTAATTTCTTTAATCGAAGAATTAGATAAAAAAGCCAACGTAACTTCTGAAAATATTGTAAATATTCTCCAATACCTTGAATTAGTAGAAGAATTAAAATCTGCTCATGGCTGAAATCGGTGATAAAAAAGTAAAAAACGGTATTGAAACTACAGTAACCAATATCGATTCTGAAACTGGTCAAATTACATGGTCAGTTGAATACGCCCCCGATTATAAAAAACTATTTAAGGAAATAACTTTACTAATGGCCACTGCTAAAGAAGTAGCAGATGCTACTGGTGAGTCTTTCTTTATGGACCATTACAATGATATCCGTAAACGAAGAAATGAGTTAAGAACTTATTTACGTAATAATAAAAAACAAGAGTACGAACGTATTAAAGGAATGCAAGAAACCATGACTACAGGAGGTACTGCTCATTTTACTCCTGGTACTGGTGCTCAATACGCTACACCTACTGCTTTTAACCCTAACAAAAAAGCAAAAGGAACAGCACATAACTACTATTACAAATTAGGCTTTAAACCTGTCAATAAAAAAGAGCTACGTAAAAAAGCTAAAGGTATTGAAGTCAAGCAATTATTCGAGAAAAAATAATATGTATAAGTATAAGTTAAATCTAAAGGAGCGTGATGAAAGTCGAGCTAAATTCCAAGAACAACGTCTAGGTGCGTTTAAAGAAATTGAAGCCCGCATTAATAATCTCTATCCTATGTTAGACAAAGCTAAAGATGAAACAGTAGCCTACTACCAGGATAAACCTGAATCATATGGTGTAGTTTATCCTACAGATTTAATTTTAGATTATATTAAAGACATTGAAAATTTATTAAAAGATAGATAATGAAGACCCTACAGGAACAATATCAATTAATTAAAGAGGGAAAAGGACATAAAGATATGTTTATGAAATCTGCTCGCAGATTATTTCCTGAATATATTAGTAACGTTACTTCATATGAAGATGCTACTAAAATTCTAAAAAGCAAACAAGTCCTCTCAGAAGGTATTGGTGGTGTAGTTACTACTGGTAATCCCTTTTCTCATTGGGCTCAATTCTTAGCTGAAGAAGCTAAAGCAGTAGAGAAAAAACCTACTAAAGAAGTAGAAGAAATGGAAACTGCTGGCTTCGACTATAAGGATAAAAAAGACATTGATAATGTTTACGGTGAGTCCTTCCTACAGGGTTACTATGCTGAAATGAAAGACCCTAAAAATGCAGATAAAACTGTAGATGAGTTAAAAGAAATCGTAGCTAAAAACATGGCTAAGGATATGAACTACTACATGAAAGAAGCTGCATTCGGAATTAAAGGCATTGGTTATACAGAAGACCACCCAGGTCTAGGCCCAACTAAAGAAGTTAAAGGTAAATATGCTTCATCTGGAATGGAAGAAGTTAAATTAAAAGAAAGTATGATTAAATTAACTAATTTATTAAGTGAAGTAGAATTAGCAGAAGGTTACGGTGCCTACGAATACGAAAAAGGTGTTGAAGCTGGTGAGAAAAAAGCTAAAGCTAAATCAAAAAAGAAACCTAAAAAAGAATCTGTAGACACGAAATTAGCTGAAATTGATAAGCAAGGTAAAATTGTTACTATGGAAGCTCAAATCGAAGCTATTGACGAATTAATCGAATCAAAATCTCAAAGATTATCAATGATTGATGAAGATGAAAATCTTTCTGAATTAGTTGATAAGAAAAAGAGAAAAGACATGGAAAGAGAAATCAAAGAGCTTGAAAAAAGAAGAGCTAAGATGGAAAAACTCTATGAAAAAATGTCTGGTAAATCTTACGTTAAACAAGAAATTGTTGACGAAGTAGAAGTATCTGAAGAATACGAAGACTAATGAAAAAGGTACTTATTGAAACTCAACTCTTTAAACCTCAAGGTTTATTATTATCGGAAGGTAAAATGTCCGATAGAGGAAACCCTATGGTTGAAGGTATTTTAGCTACTGCTGAAGTAAAAAATGGTAATGGTCGTTACTATTCAAAAGAGTTATGGGAAAGAGAAATTGATAAGTACATGCAATCTGTTAAAGAAAACAGAGCATTAGGTGAACTAGACCATCCAGAATCTTCAGTAATTAACCTTAAAAACGTTTCACATAACATTAAAGATATGTGGTGGGATGGAGATAAGGTAATAGGTAAAATCGAAATCTTACCTACTCCATCAGGAAACATCTTAAAAGCATTACTTGAAAATAATATTACTTGTGGTGTATCTTCTCGTGGTATGGGTTCACTTGAGGATAGAAACGGTGTATTAGAAGTACAAGATGATTTTGAATTATTATGTTGGGATTTTGTTTCAACACCTTCTAACCCTGGCTCTTATATGCATGTAATTAAAGAAGGCATTGAACAACCTTCTAACCCATACCAAGGTGTAAATAATATTATAAGAGAAATACTATGTGCTAACACATGCACATGCTATTTAGACTAATACCTCTGCATTGAGGCGCTACCCGGAAAAACGCTCTTCGAAAGGAGGGCGTTTTTTATATCTCTCTATATATGTATTAATATAAAGTGAACAATATACTATGTTCTATATAGTATTCACTAGTTAATTAATTCTTATTACGTCTCCTAATAGGCGTACTCCACAAAACAAATTTTGAGGTAAAATGGCAAACAACAGAGACTTGCTTAAAGAAGCAATCGCTGATGCAAAAGCACTTAAAGAAACTGCTATTGCAAACGCAAAAGCTGCTTTAGAAGAAGCCTTTGAACCAAGATTGAAGTCTATGCTTTCAGCAAAGCTTCAAGAAATGGAAGAAGAGGACTTAGACGAAGTAGTAACGACCGAAGCTAAAGAAGAAGTTGAAGAGCGTCTTGGCACCATTAACGACCCTGAAGGAGATTACGAACACGGTAATATCGCTGAAGAGGAAGAAATGGATGAAGAGATGGACTTAGACGAAATCTTAGCTGAACTCGAAGAAGGTGAAGATAAGGAGGACATGAAAGAAGCTAAAGAAGAAATTGACGAAGCTAAGGAGGAAATCGACGAAGCTGAGGAAATGGATGAAGCTGAAGACAAGGAAGAAGATGAATCTGAAGACGAAGCCGAAGAAGGTGAGGAAGAAGATGAAGAAATCGACCTTGAAGAAATGACCGAAGAAGATCTGAAAAACTTTATCGAGGACGTAATCGCTGACATGGTTGAAGCTGGTGAATTAGAAGCTGGCGAAGGCATGGAAGATGAAGAAGGTTTGGAAGATGAAATGGACATCGAAATCGATGCTGAATCTGAAGAACTTATGGAAGGTGAAAAAGAAGAAATCGACGAAGCTAAAGAAGAACTTGATGAAGCTATGTCTCCTGAAGTAATCGCTATGCTTTCAGCAGCATTAGGAGTTCCAGCTGTTGCCCTTGCAGGTGCCGCTGGTCAAGCCGCTATTGAAAAATCAGCAGAAAAAGGAAACAAAGTAGCCCAAGCTGTAGTTAAAGCTATGAGTGCTATGGGTGTAGCCGGTAAAGCTGGTGGATCAGGTATCAAAGAAGCTGACGACGAGGAAGATATGATGGAAGAAGTAAATGCTCTTAGAGCTGAACTTCACGAAGTTAATCTTTTAAATGCTAAACTTCTTTACACTAACAAAATCTTTAGAGCTAAAAACTTAAAAGAAGCTCAAAAGGTTAAGGTTTTAGAATCATTTGACAAAGCTACATCTGTAAAAGAAGTAAAACTTGTATTTGAAACTTTAAGTGAGGGTATTAAAGAAACTACTAAATCCCCAATTAAAGAATCATTAAGTAGAGCTTCCAAACCAGCAGGAGTAGCACCATCTAAATCACCTATCGTGGATGTTGATCCTCAGGTAGCTAGATGGCAAAAATTAGCTGGTATTAGATAATTAATTTTAAATTTTAAATTTTAGACAAATGTCACAAATTCAATCACTTTTAGAAGACGCTTCACAAGGTTGGAAGAATCTTCAAAGCGACGCTGCTAAATTAGCTTCAAAGTGGGAAAAGACAGGTTTACTTGAAGGTCTTAAAGGCGAGGCTGAAAAGAACAATATGTCATTAATCCTTGAGAACCAAGCTAAGCAATTAGTAGTTGAGCAATCTCAAACTGGTACTGGTGGTTCATTCACTGTAGGTACTGGTGAACAATGGTCAGGTATTGCTTTACCATTAGTACGTAAGGTATTCGGTCAAGTAGCTGCTCAGGAATTCGTTTCCGTACAGCCTATGAACTTACCTTCAGGTCTAGTATTCTACTTAGACTTCCAATATGGTACTGACAAAGATCCATTTAGTGCAGGTCAGTCAATGTACGGTACTACTGGTTCAACTTACCCATTTGCAACTCCAAACGCTGAAGGCGGTTTATATGGTGCTGGTAGATTTACTTATTCTACTAACCAAACTTCTTCAACTGCAGTTTCTGCAACTGTAAGTTCAGCTTCTTGGGCAGACGTAAACTTCGATTCTGATTACTCAGCTTCTGCAGTATTAGCTCCAGGTGCTATCAAGAAATTCGTTGTTGCTGCAACTGAATTACCTAACTACGATGCTGAAGCAGTACGTGGTTTCGTATTAGAATCAGGTTCAGCTGCTCAGTACGGTGATGCTGATGGTTTCTTACCTCAATTTACTAAAGTTAACGGTTCAAACATCGAATTCTACTTTAGCTCATCTGTAGGTACTGAAGCTGCTTCAACTTGTACTGTATTCTACAACTTAACTACTGCTGATGACAACAGAGGTGACTTCGAAGCTGGAGGTGATTACTCAATCCCTAACGCTCAGTCAACTACTACAATCTCTATCCCTGAGATCAACATCGGTATGAGATCAGAATCTATCACTGCTAAGACTAAAAAGTTAAAGGCTGTATGGACTCCTGAATTCGCACAAGATCTTAACGCTTACCAAGCTCTAGATGCTGAAGCTGAAGTAACTAACATCATGAGCGAGTACATTTCATTAGAAATCGACCTCGAAATTCTTGATATGTTAATTAACGATGCTGCTGCTGGAACAGAGTACTGGTCAGCCGTTAACAACGAAGGTATCAACGGTGCTGGTACTGCATTCTCAGTAGACCAAGGTTTCTACAACACTCAAGGTCAGTGGTTCCAAACTTTAGGAACTAAAATGAACAAACTATCTAACAAGATTCACCAATTAACTCTTAGAGGTGGTGCAAACTTCATGGTATGTTCTCCTACTGTAGCTACTATCTTAGAATCTATTCCTGGATTCGCAGCTGACAACAGCGACGCTGAGAAAATGGAATACGCTTTCGGTGTACAGAAAGCTGGTTCTATCAACGGTAGATACAAAGTATACAAAAACCCATACATGGTAGAAAACACTATCTTAATGGGCTTTAGAGGTTCACAATTCTTAGAGGCAGGTGCTGTATTCGCTCCTTACATTCCTTTAATTATGACTCCTCTTGTATACGATCCTGATACATTCACACCAAGAAAAGGTCTATTAACTCGCTACGCGAAGAAAATGTTAAGACCAGAATTCTACGGTAAGATCTACGTAGCTGGATTAAACACTCTTTAATCTAAACTTAGATTAAATGCTTAAGAGAAGCCCCGCGAAAGCGGGGCTTTTTTTATATTTATAATAAACAATAAACGTTCTTATTTTATGACATCAAATCATCATAACGATGAGGTTTTCCGTGCAAAGAGAAAGCCTAAAAATCCAATTAAATTTAAAATTTCACTTAATGAAGAACAAAAAGAAGCAAAAGCTAAAATCCTAGAAAACACAGTTACGTTACTAGCAGGTTCGGCAGGTTCAGGAAAGACATTTTTAGCCTGTCAAATAGCACTTGAAAAATTATTTATGAGAGAGTGCGAGAAAATAATTATTACACGTCCTACAGTATCCAAAGAAGAAATTGGATTCCTCCCAGGAGATTTAAGAGAAAAAATGGACCCGTGGGTTCAACCTATTTACCAAAATATGTATGCTCTTTACGATAAAGTAAAGATTGAAAAACTTATTGAGGAAGATAAAATAGAAATTGTCCCTGTTTCATTTATGAGAGGTAGAACATTCCTTGATTCAGTAGTAATTGTAGATGAAGCTCAAAACGTTACACATGAACAAATGGAAATGATTGTAACCCGTTTAGGCATTCGCTCTAAAATGATAGTTTGTGGAGATGACCATCAAGTGGATTTAAAATCAAAACGAGAATCTGGATTTAGGTTCCTATATTCGGCAGCACGTAAAGTAAAAAATATGTGTGCTATTTCCTTAAAAACTAATCATAGAGATCCAATTGTTGAAGATTTAATTGGCCTATATGAAGAAGCTGAAGAACGAGGAGTTAATTTCGGTACTGCAGGTTCTAGTGGTAGGGGTAAGTAAGCAAGTTTTTTTTAATATTTATAAATAAAAACAATGGCAGAGATTCCAATTTGGCCCGGCTCATCCTCATTCTCAGCAGGAGATACTCCTTTTGGGTTTTATGATAGTGATGCTGACTTTCAAACAGACGCTGATAAAGTAGCGAAATTTTGTGCTCAACGTTTAGGATATCCTATTGAGAACGTTGAATTGCAAGATATCCAATTTTACACCTGTTTTGAAGAGGCCGTAACTACTTATGGTAATTTATTATATGAATATAAGCTAGTAGATTATTTACTTACCTTAGAAGGTACAGAAACAGGCTCTACAGCTTTAAATAATGCTACTATTACTCCTAGCATGGCTAATATTATCCGTATGTCGGAACAATATGGTACTGAAGCAGGTGTAGGCGGTAATGTAACTTGGTATAGTGGTTCAGTTGTATTAAGTTCAAGTGTACAAGATTACAATCTAAGTGATTGGGCTTCTGATAATGGAATCTCAGGAAGCGATCTAGAAATTAAAAGAGTATACTTTAATTCAACCCCCCCATCTTCAGAATATTATTATGGAGCCCCCGGATTTGGCTTGGGAGTAGGCTTTGGCGGGTTCTTGGGTGCTTATGGTTTTACCGCTTATAATACCGCGTATTCCTCGCTAGTTATGCCCGTATCTTACGATATAGGTGCAATACAAGAACTAGAAATGGCTAATACTGTAAGAATGTCGGATTTTAGCTTTGAATTAATTAATAATAACCTAAGAATATTCCCAATCCCAGGAACTTCAGATGCTGGTAATCGATTATGGTTTCAATATTTACTTAAATCTGAAAGATTAGCTAATTCAATCTCCGATAGAGGAGGCACAGTAAATAATGCTTCAAATGTTCCTATTACTAATGCAACCTACTCACAAATCAATTCAGTAGGGCGACAATGGATTTTTGAATATACATTAGCATTAGTTACTAAAACTTTAGGTAATGTAAGGAATAAATATTCATCAATTCCTATCCCGGGAGCAGATGTAACTTTAAATGGGTCTAATTTAGTATCACAAGGTGAAACTGAAGCTAATTTATTATTAGAAAAATTAAGAGAATTATTTGATAAACTTTCTAGAAGAGCATTATTAGAAAGAAGAAAAGATGAATCTGATTTTGCTCAAAGTGAATTAAATAAGTCTCCAATGACAATTTTTATAGGATAATATGGCACTCTACGGTGAAGCAAGAGATATAAGTATGTTTAGACACATCAACCGCGAGTTGATGGGTAATATTATTTCTCAACAATGTGTTATTTACAAGTATGATTTATTAGATACTAAAGTTAATATCTACGGTGAAGCTTCAGAAGAAAAATACTATCACCCCCCAGTAATTTTATACTGTTTAATCGAAAGAGACCCACAAAGTTATCCTGATAGTGAATTAGGTGTAGATTTTAGCTGGAATATTATTTTTAAATTTTTAAGAGACGATTTAGTAACAGCTAACGTAGTTCCTGAAGTAGGTGATATTATTATGTATCAAAACGGGTATTACGAGATTGATAGCACAAATGCTAACCAATACTTTGTAGGTAAAAACCCAGACTATCCTAATAAAGATGACGGCGGTAATAACCCACTAGAAAATGATCTAGAAAACTTTGGTTACAATGTTTCTATTATTTGTAACACTCATATTGTACCTGCTGATAAAGTTGGTATAACTAAAGAAAGATTCTAATGGCAAGAGGTAAAAGAGTAACCCCCAAAAAACAGAAAGAGATATTAAACTCTCTTATTGATCCGCATCTACCTAGTTACGGAAATCCTAATACTAATGTTACGGGTGACTTAAATAGAGGTAATCAAATATCATTTAGCGATGATGATACTAAACTATTTCAATTAGGTCTTAAAGACATTGATGAATCAATTTTCTATTACTTTGAAAATGTAATTCGCCCTTATGTTTTCCAAAACGGTGAAAGACGTTCAGTACCTATTATTTACGGTTCTCCTGAAAGATGGAAATCAATGCAAAAGGATGGTTACTACCGTGATAAAAGTGGTAAAATCATGAACCCAATTATCATGATTAAACGTAACAATCTTGCTAAAGATAGAAGTATGGGTAATAAATTAGATGCTAATAATCCTCATAATTATGCAATTTATTCTAGCAAATATACTAAGGATAACGCTTATAATCAATTCGCTGTTTTAAACAACAGAGTCCCAGATGAAAAATTTTATGCTGTAGTAATCCCAGATTATGTAACTATTGATTACAGTTGTGTAGTCCAAACTTACTACATTGAACAACTAAATAAAATTGTTGAAGCCGTTAATTACGCTTCAGATTCATATTGGGGTAATCCTGAAAAATTTCAATTTAGAGCTAAAATTGACAACTTTACAGTAGTTAATGAATTAAATAATAATACAGAACGTTCTGTTAGAAGTAATTTTAACATACAACTTAAAGGATACATTGTTCCTGACACATTACAAAAGGAATTAACTTCCGAAAAGAAATTTTATGCTAAATCTAAAATCGTCTTCTCTGTTGAAGCATCTTCAAACCCAGACATTTACTCAGGAAAAACTTCTGGTGGTAGAATTACAAGTGTTCAAGATAAAGAAGCTCAAAACCGTTCAACCGGTTTAGGGTAAGTTTATACACTTCTACCATATTTATTACTAACCACAGTAACCAGAACATTTCCTACCGTAGATAGATGGCAAATATAAGATATTTAGATCAGATCCCTGTTACAAGCTTTGAAGGGTTAAACGAAAATTCAGGAGAATCAGGACAATCCGGTTCTTCAGGCTCATCTGGTACCACAGGTACTTCAGGAACCTCAGGTTTAAGTGGTACCTCAGGTACTTCCGGTAGCTCTGGTAGCGCGGGAGGTATATCAGGTTCTGCAGGTAGTTCAGGTACTTCCGGGACTTCAGGTACAACTGGTACTTCAGGTTCAGCAGGTTCTTATGGTACTTCTGGCTCAACTGGTAGCTCAGGTGAATCTGGTGAAAATGGTTCTTCAGGTAACAGTGCTTTAAGTGGTACTTCTGGTACCAATGGTTCCCATGGTAGCTCAGGCTCAGCTGGATCTTCAGGTAATAGTGCTTTAAGTGGTACCTCAGGTACTACCGGATCTAATGGTAGCTCAGGTTCATCAGGTTTAAGTGCTACTTCAGGTACTTCTGGTTCTTCAGGTTCCCATGGTAGCTCAGGCTCAGCTGGATCTTCAGGTAATAGTGCTTTAAGTGGTACCTCAGGAACAACAGGCTCAAATGGTAGTTCAGGTTCTGCTGGAGTTGCAGGGTCTAGCAGTTTAAGTTCTACCTCAGGTACTTCAGGATCATCGGGTTCATCAGGAAGTTCAGGTACAACAGGTAGTTCAGGCACCTCAGGTAGTTCAGGTACTTCAGGCTCAAATGGTAGTTCAGGTTCTGCTGGAGTTGCAGGGTCTAGCAATTTAAGTTCTACCTCAGGTACTTCAGGATCATCGGGTTCATCAGGATCTGCTGGTAATTCAGGCAATTCAGGTTTATCAGGTACTAATGGTACTACAGGTTCAAATGGTACCTCAGGAGTAAATGGTAATTCAGGACAAAGTGCCGATTCAGGTACTTCAGGTACAACTGGTTCAAACGGTACAGCAGGAGCTTCTAGTACATCTGGAACCACAGGTACAACTGGTTCAAACGGTACCTCAGGTGCTAATGGTAATAGTGGTAATTCAGCAACATCAGGTACAAACGGTACTTCAGGTACCGCAGGTAGTGCTGGTGAAAATGCTCAATCTAATATAAGTGGTACTTCTGGTACCTCAGGTACAACAGGTTCAACCGGTACAAGTGGTGAATCTAATGAATCAGGTACAGCAGGTACTTCAGGTAGTTCTGGTACAGCTGGTTCAGTAGGAGCAAGCGCTCAATCACAATTAAGTGGTACTTCAGGAACTTCAGGTTCTACAGGTACTAACGGTTCAGCGGGTAGTGATGCAAATTCAAACGTAAGTGGTACTTCAGGTACTTCTGGTACTACAGGTTCAGATGGTACCTCAGGTGCTCAAGGAGCTTCAGGTAATTCAGGTTTAGCTGGAACTTCGGGTACAACAGGTTCAGCAGGTACTTCAGGCGAAAACGGAACTCAAGGTAGTTCAGGAGTAGCCGGTACTTCGGGTACAACAGGTTCAGCTGGTACTTCTGGTGGTGGTGCTGCTAGTTCTTCAGGTACAAGTGGAGAAGCAGGTACCTCAGGAGGTTCGGGTTCAGCAGGTACTTCAGGTACTTCTGGTACTAATGGTTCAGCTGGTAATGATGGTACCTCAAATCTAAGTGCTACTTCAGGTACTTCTGGTTCTTCAGGTACAAATGGTTCAGCTGGTGCTGATG
>Ga0222719_10004059_pt1 | contig 12903 bp, 2 predicted proteins | sample C33_34DmetaG_FD_165039 | JGI IMG/M metagenome (GOLD analysis project Ga0222719, IMG submission 165039) | Estuarine water microbial communities from San Francisco Bay, California, United States - C33_34D | ecosystem: Environmental > Aquatic > Marine > Unclassified | place: USA: California...
AATTAGCAGATGCGCTAGACAGTTCTGCAAACTTTGCAGCAAATGTTACTACCCGACTCGCCACGATTGAAAGTGATTTAGCCAACAAACAAACAACAATTTCAACAAACGATCTTTCACTAGGAGATATTAGTGGCTTATACACACAACTCGCCAGTAAACAAGACACCATTTCCACAAACGATCTTTCACTAGGAGATATTAGTGGCTTATATACACAACTCGCCAGTAAACAAGACACCATTTCCACAAACGATCTTTCACTAGGAGATATTAGTGGCTTATATACACAACTCGCAAGTAAGCAAGATACTTTAACTGCAGGAACGAATATAACAATTACAGGAAACACAATATCGTCAAGCGGTGGAGGAGGCGGCAGCGCAGACATAACTGAATCATCCATCACAGATCTTAGTGATGTCGATATATCATACAATGATATTAGTGACGGACAAGCATTGATATGGAATGATGCTAGTGGGGTATGGAAACCAGGAACCGTAGCATCCAGTTCGGGAACAACTATTGATTCAACTACAGATATATCCGTAAATAATTTAGATATTAGTGGAGTGTTAGCAACTAATAAAAGCAATAATCAAATTTCTTTAGGGGGACATATTATTCCCATTACCAATTCTACATATGATTTAGGTAGTGCAGAATATAAAATTCGCCATTTATATTTATCCAACAATTCACTGTGGTTAGGAGAAGACCATAAAATAGAAGTATCGGATGGAAAAATGAAATTTAGAAAACTGCAAAAAAACGCACTACCAAGTGGGTTAAATGCTATATCAGGCGCTTCAATTAATGATGCGATTACTGTTTTGGGAAAGCCGGTCGACACCCCTGCTTCTTCTTTTACACTTGCCGATTGGGAAGCGTATTCAATTGCGAAAGGTTCGCCTCTCCGAGTAGATGAAATATTTTTATCAGACGATATTAATGATGATAATGGAGTATTAGATACCATAAACGGACTTGACATTAGTTTAAATGTGGTTGATGCGTCTATGATAAATGTGTCAGGAGATATTTCTGCAAATAATGCCAGTTTTAATGTAATTGACACCGCGTCTATAAATGTAACAGGTGATTACCAACAAAATGGCGCAAATATAAATACGATTTACGCAACCATTGCGTCTCCTACCCTAACCGGAACACCTACTGCTCCAACCGCAAGTTCTGGAACAAACACAACGCAACTAGCGACAACCGCTTTTGTATCAACCGCGGTTTCTAATCTAGTAAATGGAGCACCAGGAGCATTAGACACATTAAGCGAATTAGCGTCTGCTCTTGACAATTCCGGTAATTTCGCTACAAATGTAACAAATACATTAGGTAGTCTACAAACGCAAATAGACACAAAACAATCAACCTTAACGTTTAATGCTCCTAGTAGTAATAATACGAATCCATCCACGTCAGCACAAATTAAAACTGCTTTAGATGCGAAACAGGATACATTAACAGCCGGCACTAATATTACGATTACTGGAACTACAATATCGTCAAGCGGTGGAGGAGGCGGCATCGCAGACATAACTGAATCATCCATCACAGATCTTAGTGATGTTGATATATCTTATTCAAATATTACTAACGGTGCTTATTTAATTTGGAATGACAATACAAAAAAATGGGGAGTGTTATCTGCTAACGAAACTGCTATAAGAAGTTCTGAGGAAGTAAAAGTATCACACAGTTCTTCAGATATATCAGCAACAACATCAAGTCCAGGAGAAATATATCAAAATAGTAGTTCTTATGTTTTTGATAAATTATTTGACGGCGGCAGTGGATTTTATCATAGCACGCAAGTTTACACAGGTACCGATTATGTTTATAGTGGAAACTCCAACAACGTGACAAATAATTACACTGGAGCATGGGTTCAACAACAATATAATTCAGCAATTTATTTTACAAAATTTAATTTAGAGATAAGAAGCGGCAGCAATATGCAGACGTACGCACCAGAAGAGTTAAAGGTTTTTGTAGGAAATGATGGAACTAACTGGACTGAATTTCATGATTTTAGTAAAACAGATTATACTTCCGGTGAAATAGTAACTGAAAATTTTGCAAGCACAGATACAGCATACACTTATATTCGTTTTGTATTTCATAAAGCACTAGCTCAACAATATATAACTTTTGTTGAATTGGAAATATTTGGTAATAAAGAAACAACTGTTAGCCAAACATCAAACTCTTTGCTTGGACTTAGTGATGTCGATATATCATATAATGATATTAGTGACGGACAAGCATTGATATGGAATGATGCTAGTGGGGTATGGAAACCAGGAACCGTAGCATCCAGTTCGGGAACAACTATTGATTCAACTACAGATATATCCGTAAATAATTTAGATGTGAGTGGTAATTTAAAGGTTGATGGTAGAATTGCCATTGGCAAGGAAAACATTGCTGAATCACCCAATTCTTTTGAAATTACTTTTAACTACAACAATAATTATGATAATTGGTTATTATTTGATACAAGTAACGATAACGGAAATATTCCGGAAAACGGCGATTGGATAATTGAATACGAACATAAAATTACTAAAGGTGCCGCAAATCCAGCATATAGTCATTTTGCCTTAGTAATTGAAGGACCAGGTCAAATTACGTCTAATAGCTTTGCATCAAATACTTATTTTATGTATTATTCTGCAAGTTGGTCCTCAAATATCAAATTCCGATATTCTACACATAATTCAACGTCATCCAACGGCGACATAACCATAAATCATTCTAACACCGATGTCGATGACTTAAATACATTTATTCAAGAGTTTGTAAAAGTAAAATATGAGTATACAACTAGCAGCGATACAATAAAATTATATTTTAATGATGATCTAGTTGCTACAAGATCTTATAGTAATTCTGGTAATGTAGAAGGAAGATGGGGTTTCGGTGAGTGGAATAGTAATAAACATTATATTAAAAATCCTAAAATTACAATAAATGGAACTGTCTATATTCCTTTATCCACTGTTAGTTCTACATCAACTACACAACCGACCATTGTCGCCAATACACCACTAGCGCTAGATGTTAGTGGTAATGGAAAATTTTCTGGAACCGTGCAAGCAAGTGGTAATATATTATCATCAGACGACCGTTTAAAACACAATGAGACTATTCCTACAACCCCATTAGATACCATTATGAAGCTGACGCCAAAACAGTATTTTAAAACAAGAACGATGTATGATATTTCACATAACTTTCAAGTAAACTCACAAGGAATACCAATGAATACAAATGGTACCTTATTGATAGAAAACAATGATTATACAAGAGAAACAGGTATTATAGCACAAGATTTACAATTAATACCCGAATTAAAGTATACTGTGAAAAATAATAGTGCTGCCGAATCACTCGGCGTAGACTACAATAGTATTTTCTGCACACATATCGCAGCAACAAAAGAGTTAAATAAAACCGTTGATGATCAAAAATTAATTATTGAATCACAACAGCAAGATATTGAAACATTAAAACTTATAAATCAAGACATAAATCAACAACTCAACGATGTATTAAACGAAAATAATCGTTTAAAAAATGACATACAATTTATCAAGAATTATTTAGGGATTAACTAAAACAAAATACAAACACGAAACATACACAAATACAATAAAATCTAATTAACTAATACAATAAAATCTAATTAACCAATTAATTAATTGTAATTTTTCATTTTATATGTGAATTATTTATATAAAATGAAAAACTTGAATTTTTATGGATTGGATTCAAGTAATAATAGACAACTACGTATGTCAATAGATACTAGTGGTAATGTTGGTTTAGGAATCACCGACCCTACTACTCGTTTAGAAATAGTAGGAGATCTTAGTTTAAACGGTAGTATTTACCATAATGGTATATTATTTACACCTTCTGAAAATACATCTACAAATATTGACCAAACGACCGATATATCTCTTAACAATTTAAAAGTGCATGGCGATTTATCTGCAAATGATGCCAGTTTCAATGTGATTGATGTAAGTGCTATTTTTATACAAGGGAGAGATTTAATTGGCGAAGATGTGCCAACCGCGCTGGATACATTAAAAGAATTGGCGGATGCTCTTGATAATTCTGCCAATTTTGCAGCAAATGTCACTACAACGCTAGCCGCTATACAAAGTGATCTTTCTACAAAACAAGATACTATTACTACAAACGACCTTTCTTTAGGAGATATTAGTGGTTTATACACACAACTCAACAGCAAGCAAAACACAATCGCGGATGGAGACCTTACTATCGCAAAAACAAGTGGATTACAGACAGCACTTGACTCCAAACAAGCAACCATTACCACAAACGACCTTTCACTAGGAGATATTAGTGGTTTATACATACAACTCAACAGCAAGCAAAACACAATCGCGGATGGAGACCTTACTATCGCAAAAACAAGTGGGCTTCAATCAGCGCTCGACGCAAAACAAGCAACAATTTCCACAAACGACCTTTCACTAGGAGATATTAGTGGATTATACACGCAACTCAACAGCAAGCAAAACACGATTGCTGACGGTGACCTTACTATCGCAAAAACAAACGGGCTTCAATCAGCACTCGACGCAAAACAAGCAACTATTACCACAAATGACCTTTCTTTAGGAGATATTAGTGGATTATACGCACAACTTGACAGCAAACAAAACAATATTGCAGATGGCGACCTTACTATCGCAAAAACAAGTGGATTACAAACCGCACTTGACTCAAAACAAGCAACTATTACTACAAACGACCTTTCTTTAGGAGATATTAGTGGATTATATACACAACTCAACAGCAAACAAAACACGATCGCAGATGGTGACCTTACTATTGCAAAAACAAGTGGACTTCAATCAGCACTCGACGCAAAACAAGCAAACGTTACAGAATCAGTTGATGTATCTCTTAATAATTTAAAAGTTCATGGCGACTTATCTGCTAATGACGCTAGTTTTAATGTATTAGAAGCGATACAAGTTTTAATAAATGGAGAAGATTTAAGTGGCACTATTTACACTAAAATAAATACAGATATCTATAATGCTATTTCTAATTTAGTAGATAATGCGCCGATTGCTCTTGATACGCTAAAAGAATTAGCAGATGCACTTGATAATTCTGCAAACTTTGCTTCAAATGTTACGGTTCGTCTCAATGCTATTGAAACTGATGTAGCTGGAAAACAAAACACAATCGCAGATGGCGATCTTACTATCGCAAAAACAAACGGGCTTCAATCAGCACTCGACGCAAAACAAGCAACCATTACCACAAACGACCTTTCATTAGGAGATATTAGTGGCTTATACACACAACTCGCCAGTAAACAAGACACAATCGCTGATGGCGACCTTACCATCGCAAAAACAAGCGGTCTTCAATCCGCACTCGACGCAAAACAAGCTACTATTACTACAAATGATCTTTCATTAGGAGATGTTAGCGGATTATATACTCAACTCGCCAGTAAACAACCAACTATCGCAGATGGAGACCTTACTATCGCAAAAACAAGCGGTCTTCAATCAGCACTCGACGCAAAACAAGCTACAATTTCTGATGGAGATCTTACCATCGCAAAAACAAGCGGTCTTCAATCCACACTCGACGCAAAACAAGCTACAATTTCTGATGGAGATCTTACCATCGCAAAAACAAGCGGACTTCAAGCCGCACTCGACGCAAAACAAGCTACCATTGCGGACGGTGACCTTACTATTGCAAAAACAAACGGACTTCAAGCAGCACTCGACGCAAAACAAGCTACTATCGCAGACGGCGACCTTACTATCGCAAAAACCAGTGGCCTTCAAGCTGCACTCGACGCAAAACAAATCACTATTACAGAAAACACTGATGTTTCACTGAACAATTTAAAACTCCACGGCGACTTATCCGCGAATGACGCCAGTTTCAATGTAGTAGATATATCATCCATAAATACATCCAGCACATCATTTATGAATTCTATTATTCCTAACGCGAATGATACTTATAGTTTAGGAGATATATCAAATGTGTGGAAAGATATTTACATTGGACCCGGATCACTATATATAGACGGTCAAAAAGTAATTGAAAGTGATAGTAGCACCATTGTTGTTGCAGCAGATCCAAATCAAAATATGAAGATAAATACAACAGGTAGCGGTGTTTTACAATTAGAATCAGCACAAGGTTTAGAGATTACAAGCACTGGTTCCGGTAATATTACAATTGGCTCAACAAGCACCGGAACGGTTCGTATAACGGATAACATTATATTAGCTAGCGGGGTTGAAATACAAAATGAAACAGATACAACTGTTAAAATAAATGATGGATTAAATGTAACAGGTGCCTATTTACAAAATGGCACCAATATCAATACGATTTACGCACCGCTTTCTTCACCCACTTTAACCGGAACACCACTTGCTCCCACCGCATCATCTGGAACAAACACCACCCAAATTGCTACAACTGCCTTTGTAACTACGGCGGTTGACAATTTGATTGGAGGTGCACCAGGTGCGTTAGATACATTAAATGAATTAGCACAAGCCCTTGATAATTCGGGAAGTTTTGCAAGTAACATTACTACCAAAGTAGGTTCAATAGAAACACAACTCGCAACAAAACAAGATACTATTTACACTAACGATCTTTCTTTAGGAGATATTAGTGGATTATATACGCAATTAGCTACGATTCCAACAAATAACAATCAACTCACCAACGGCGAGGGTTTCATTACCGCATCTTCTACCGATACACTTACAAATAAAACCATGAGTTATAGTCAATTAACTGGAACGCCCACGATTCCAACAAATAACAACCAACTCACCAACGGCGAGGGTTTCATTACCGCATCTTCTACAGATACATTTACAAATAAAACCATGAGTTATAGTCAATTAACTGGAACACCAACGATTCCAACAAATAACAATCAACTCACCAACGGTTCAAGTTATATTACCGCATCTTCTACAGATACATTTACAAATAAAACCATGAGTTATAGTCAATTAACTGGAACGCCCACGATTCCAACAAATAACAATCAACTCACCAACGGTGCAAGTTATATTACCGCATCTTCTACAGATACGCTTACAAATAAGTCGATAAGTTATAGTCAATTAACTGGGGCGCCCACGATTCCAACAAATAACAATCAACTCACCAACGGTTCAAGTTATATTACCGCATCTTCTACCGATACACTTACAAATAAATCTATGAGTTATAGTCAATTAACTGGAACGCCCACGATTCCAACAAATAACAATCAACTCACAAATGGTTCTGGCTATATCACAGCATCTTCTACCAACACACTTACAAATAAAACCATGAGTATTTCCCAGATCACTAACTTACAAACAGAAATAGATTCAAAACAAGCTACTTTAACCGCTGGAACAAATATTACTATAACTGGTTCTACTATTTCGGCAAGTGGAAGTGGTGGAGGTAGTTCAGTATGGAGTGGTTCTAGTGATATATATTACACAGGAGGTAATGTGGGAATTGGGACGACTACTTCTTATGCTAAACTAATATGTCAAGGAACAAGTGAGCCCACAACTGGTACTGGTTATACAAATACGCCAGCAAATATGGCTTGGCCTATTGTAGTCAATAATGTATCAGCGGCGACGCGATATAATACTGGATATGGTTGTGGAATAAAATTCAAACAATATTATGATAATATTAACGACCAAAGATGGTCTGGTATTGCTGGTGTATCTCAGGGTCAATATACTAATTATACAGGTCTTGCTTTTTACACTTGTAATTACTATGTCGTCACAGAAAAAATGAGAATTCTTCACAATGGAAATGTAGGAATTGGGACAACGACGCCCGACTGCGCTTTGGAAGTAGATAGAACCTCTACAGTATCTATTCCAAGCGGAAGAGCATATTGGTTTAACGGAGAACAAGGGCACAGTGCATATAGTAGGGCACTTGCGATACATGCACATGGAGCAGTGTGGAGCGATAATTCAACTGGTTTTATTGCTACAAGTGATAGACGGATAAAAAAAAATATTGTGGATGTTCCAGATAATTTAGCGTTGGAAATGGTGCGGAACATACCTTGTCGTTATTATGAATATAAAGATAATCTTTATTCTGGAACAGATAAAACCATTGGATTTATAGCACAGGAAGTTGCTGAAGTCTTGCCTATGGCGATTTCTATTCAAACATCCATTATACCAAATGAACTGCGGAAATTAGAGAATGTATCGTGGGAACAAATTGAAAATACATATAAATTAATAACTGATTTACAAGATGATGTTAGTGGAGTGAAATATAGATTTTATGTTAGTAATGATGTAAGTGGTAATGACGAAGAAAGAAAAGAAATTATCGGCAATAGCGATAATAGTTTCACATTTGATAGTAGTTATAATAATGTCTTTATCTACGGTAAAGAAGTAAATGATTTTCACACATTAGATAAGCAAAAACTATTCGCTCTTAATTTCAGCGCTACACAGGAAATAGACCGCATACAACAACAACACATTATAGATATTTCCAACGCACAAGCCACCATACAACAACACGAAACTACCATACAACAACACGAAACAACCATACAACAACAACAGTTAGAAATAGAAAACTTAAAATTAGTAAATCAAGACATGAATAATCAAATAAACATGATAAAAGAACATTTAGGATTATAATATATTATTAACTTATCAACATACACTTCTCAATATAAACTTTTCAATATAAACTTTTCAATATTATTTTATTTATATCAACTCAACATAAATAAAATATCATAAGTAATTTAATAATATAAAAATTTATTAACATAATAATATATAATATTAATGTCAAATATAAAAAAAGGGGCAAAATTAACAGTTTCGACTGGCAATGGCATTTCAAGGCACACTACTGAGAATTTAGGTGTTTTAGAAGTGTCTGGTCCAGCCATGAGCGATACAACAACAGATTACACAACTAATACCGCACAGCTTACTATTGGTGCGACCGATGTATCTGGTGTTTTAAAATTAGGTATAAATAACGACGGTAACACATTTATTGACGCAATTAGAGGGGGTAATCATACAGATATTATTATGCAAAAATACGGAGGGGATGTTATTATAGGTTCTGGTGCTGATTCTATTGCCAAAGTCGGTATTCGGACAAACGCCCCAGATTCAACCTTTCATATCAACAGCACAGATGGTCTTATTATTCCAGTAGGAACCAATGGCGAACGGCCAGATCCAGCTTACAATGGCATGATACGCTACAATACCACTACCAGTCAATTTGAAGGATATGGACCAGGAAGTGCGTGGGGATCGTTGGGAGGAGTAAAAGATGTAAATGGCGATACATATATTCTTGCCGAAACCACCGCAGGAGCCAACAACGATGATTTGCAATTTTTCACGGCCGGTCAAGAAAGAATGAGTATTAATTCAGTTGGGGATATTAGCATGAATGGTGCTACATATATTAGTGGAAATTTATTGCTTGGTACAACAACAGATAGCGGCTATCAGCTGAGTACTTCGTCCATTAATTGCACTAATAATTTAAATGTTTCTGGTACAATAACAGGTAATGTCACCGGTAATGTCACCGGTAATTGTAGTGGAACAGCCGCAACAGTTACAACAGCAGCACAACCAAATATTACAAGTTTGGGAACTTTAACTAGTTTAAATGTTTCTGGAAATATTGGAGGTACAAATGGTATTTTAATAAATGGCAACGGTGTTGGTATTTCTCACGCTGCTCCAACAAACTCAACCTATCAGCTTGAAGTAGGTGGTTCTGTAAAAGTAGATAGTAAATTAATTGTTGATGGGAATGTAGGAATTGGGACGACAAGTCCAGACCGTGGTTTATGCATATTAGATAATCAAAATACAGGACAAGCGATTGGTAATTACTATATTGGTTACAATACGTCAAATCAAGAGCCTGGCGCTTTAAAAATATTTCAACATTTACCAATAACATCTGGTACATATCGTATTTCTGATGGTGGCGGTAATCTCGATCCAGCAATTAATATAATTACAAATTTTATAGGAAGTGGTGCTACTTCAGCAACTCATCAGGGTGGTTGTATTCAATGGACTACCCAATCAAGAGAGAATCCAACAAGTGGTGCTGCTCACGGACAACCTTATGCAGCTATTTATGGTGGAAGACATAGTGATATTGCTAATCATGAAGGCGAAATGATATTTTATACATCGGATACAACCAATAGAGCAAGTGGTCCTAATTTAAATCCAAGAATGACTATTAAAGGTGGTAATGTGGGAATTGGGACGACGTCTCCTGACGAACTACTGCATGTAGGTGGTTCTGTAAAAGTAGATAGTAATTTATATGTAGATAATCTTGTCGGTATTGGTATAGACCCAACTAGTGCTATTACGCTGAATGTTAGACCAACTCTTTATAATAACGGAATAAAAGTTCAAACATCCACTTCCTCAGCATCGGTTTATTCGGCACAGTTTTTAGGGAGTGGTGGTTCTGGATTGACAGTTCTGGCAAATGGCTCAGTTGGTATAGGAACAACTAGTGGTTTTGATAGTTTTAAGTTGCGTATTGAAGGAGCGACATCTAGTGCACAAATATATGCGACCGGAGGAAATTATGGTATCCGTGTTGACACAAATAATTCCACATCAGCATATTGCGCGAAGTTTATAGGGGATACTAGTAAAGGATTAGAAGTTCGTTCTAATGGAGAAACTAGAATTATTGGGGGAAAACTTATATATGATGTGACAGGTAGATCATCAATGACAAACGCCAATACCGGAATTTCACTCAGTCATGGAACATATGAACTTCCTATTATCCACGTAGAAGACCCAACTAATAAGGGACATTTATGTTTTCAACCTACTAATGGTGCTAGTGATAGTTCAATTATATTTAAAAGCTATGCTTCAACCACAACTTGGAATGGCACTGCTGGATTTGGGACTGAACGAATGAGAATTCAACATGACGGGAAGGTGGGTATTGGGACGACGAGTCCCGGAAGCACATTAGAGATAAAGGATGTAACGTCCGGAACCGCAGGTGAGGTGGAAAGTATATTAAAAGTTAATAATAGTAGTGGGTATCATATGGTTTCTTTGGGAACTGCGGGACCGGATCATTATAATGCAGGTTCTATTTCTATTTATAAAACTACGAATGCTACTGGAACTATAAAAAGCGTTCATTTATCAGGTTCATTAGATGATACATATTTTAATGGTGGTGGAAATGTAGGTATTGGTATACCGTCTCCTGCGGAACTACTGCATGTAAAAGGACAATTAAGTTTATATACAAATGAAATTAGTGGGACTGAAGAAGCTCAAACGAGCAAAGCTGGAACGTCAAATATTATTTTTGCTTCCAACAATTATGCTCCGTCTATTAACAACAGCTTACAATCAAATGGTTTGAAATGGAAATCATTAGCACAATTCGGTGGGGTTAGTAATTACGATAAAACTACTGCGGCAATATATTTCACACCTGAGAACAACTGGTTTAGAGGAGCATTAACATTTCATACAAACGGTGGTCAAAATACAACTGGGTCATCTAGTGAACGAATGCGAATAACAAATGGTGGAAATATAGGAATTGGGACAGCCACCCCCCAATATCCATTACATGTAATAGGGTACAATCACTCGTTTAGTTATTATGGATATTTGAATGACGGTGGTGCTAGTGGTGCTAATGGAACTAATGGCGGTGATACCGGTTGGGGAATTTATTGCAACAAGTCTATAGCTACCCATACTGCTTTTTATGTGTCAAGTGATAGACGAATAAAAGAAAACATAGTTGATGTTTCAGATAATCTTGCTCTTGAACAGGTTAGAAATATTCCATGTAGATATTACGAGTATAAAGATAAAGTAAACAGAGGCACTGGAAAAACCATTGGATTTATTGCTCAAGAAGTTAGAGAAATATTGCCTATGGCTATAAGTATTCAAACCAATTTCGTTCCAAATGAAATGAGAGTATTGACCGATATTAGTTGGAACGGTACAACCTTGTATACCGATATAAGTGGTTCATCCGCAAAATACAGATTTTATGTTAGTAATGATGTAAGTGGTAATGATGAAATTAAAAAAGAAATAACGGGAAGTGGTAGTACCGGTTTTAAATTTGACAAACAGTATAATTTTGTATTTTGTTATGGAAGAGAAGTTGATGATTTCCATACTATAGACAAAAATAAACTGTTTGCGTTGAATTTCAGTGCCACACAAGAAATCGACCGCATACAACAACAACACATTATAGATATTTCCAACGCACAATCCACCATACAATCACACGAAACAACCATCCAAACTCTTCAAACCGACCTCTCCACCGCAAACACAACCATACAAACTCTTCAAACCGATCTCTCCAACGCAAATACAACCATACAACAACAAGATACAACAATACAACAACACGAAACTACTATTCAACAACAACAACAACAAATAGCAGATATATTGTCTAGATTAGAAAGTTTAGAATCCAGCGCATAATAATTAAACATAATAATAATTAAAAATAAAAGCAATAATTATTAAATTACTATTTAAAGACTAATTACAAATAAATTGTATATAATGGATATGAAAATTGAAGAAGTAGAAAGCACCCCTCAACAAGGGCACGCTCAACCCCAACAACAGCAACAGCAACAACAGCAAGTTAAACTAGAAGACCTTAAAGTAAGCACCGAAAACGATGCTCTTAATTACATGGTTGGATTTCTAGAACTCGCCCAACGAAGAGGTGTATTTTCTTTAGAAGAAGCAG
>Ga0222719_10004061_pt1 | contig 12897 bp, 15 predicted proteins | sample C33_34DmetaG_FD_165039 | JGI IMG/M metagenome (GOLD analysis project Ga0222719, IMG submission 165039) | Estuarine water microbial communities from San Francisco Bay, California, United States - C33_34D | ecosystem: Environmental > Aquatic > Marine > Unclassified | place: USA: California...
CGGCTTCTTCGGAATGGCCGCTGCCTCAACCGGTTACACCGAGCGGGTCTTGGGCATGAAGGGCCGCGCGATGCGGATCATCCACACGCACCCCATCAATCACGCTGGGTACTACCCCGATGCAGTGCAAATGGCGATGAAACTCATCGTCGATCCGGAGACCGATCTCATTTTGGGTGCTCAGGCTGTGGGTGAAGAAGGCGTCGACAAGCGCATTGACGTCATCGCTACCGCGATGGCTGGTGGCATGACCGCAACGGATTTGATTGATCTGGAGCTGTCCTACGCGCCACAGTTCGCGTCAGCCAAAGACCCCGTCAATATGCTCGGCTATGTCAACGAGAACCGCGCCACCGGCGAGAATGCGGTGCAGTGGCATGAGGTAGAGACGTTGATGGAAGACGGTTGGCGCCTGGTGGATGTGCGCACCGATGGTGAATACACCCGAGGAGCCATCCCCGGTTCAGAGCTGGTCACCTTGGACGAGCTTCGGGAGAACGTCGATTCTTTCCGGGGAGAGAAAGTCATCGTGTCGTGTCGTGTGGGGCAGCGAGGCCACACCGCTGCCAGCATCTTGATGCAGCACGGTATCGAGGTTGCAAACCTCGATGGTGGCTACCTCACCTGGCAAATGGGAATGGCAGCAACCACCCAACCAGAGCTTGTCGGCACACCCTAGAGCGCTACCGAAGGAGAAATCATGGCAGAGGACACACCCACAGACATGAAACCGGTCATCAACCGGCTACGTCGCGCACAGGGGCAACTCGGTGCTGTCATTTCGATGGTCGAGCAGGGCAAAGATTGTCGCTCGGTCGTCACCCAACTCTCCGCGGTATCCAGCGCGCTGGATAAGGCCGGGTTCGCCATCATTGCCACCGCCATGAAAGAGTGCGTGGCGGAGGACGGCAAGCCCACCAAAGACGGTGACCTGAGCGTGGATGATCTGGAGAAGTTGTTCCTGAGCTTGTCCTAGCTACACGCCGACCGTAAGGTCGTCCATCGCCAGGGATACTAGCTTTTTCGCAGCGGGAGATGCTCTTTCGTCCTGCCGTCGCGCGAGGTAAATCTCCGACACTGCCGATGCATCTGCGATTGGCAGAAGTGCCACGTTTGGTAACCGAATTGCGGTGAGGCTTTCGGGGACAATTGCAATTCCCGCATTTGACGAAACAAGCCCCAAGATGGTGGCGAATTGAACTGCCTCCTCGACGACTAGTGGAGTGAAGCCCGCGTCGTTGCATATTCGATAAATGTGATCGTGGAGAAAAGAGACTTTTGTGCGCGGAAACATGATGAGGCCTTCGTGGGCGAGGTCCTTCAGATGAAGCTTCTGTTGTGAGGACAACCGGTGCGTGAGGGGCACGGCTGCCAGCAGGGGCTCGCGCCCCAAAGACTGAATGAGTAGTCCTGACGATTCTTTGATCTCGCGCAACACTCCGACATCAATTTCTCCTGATTTCAAACGAGGGATTTGTTCCTCAGACGTGAGTTCCCCAAGTGAGAGCTTGAGCCCGGGCGCTTTGTCATGGATCAGGGCGGCGAGTTTGGGGACAATTCCAAGCGCTGCTGACGCGACGAAGCCCAGTCGGACAGTTCCTTCTTCTCCGCGCAGAATGTTCGCGATTCGAGCTTCGGCCAAGCGGTGGGCTTGGAGCAATTCCTGAGCGTTCTCTAGGAACATCTCTCCGAGATCTGTTACCGAGACGCGTCGGGTAGTTCTCTCGATAAGTTTTGCCCCAACAGTGCCCTCCAGGTTTTTTACAAGCTGGGATAGGCCGGACTGCGTCATCCCAAGGTTTTGCGCCGCGCGGCCAAAATGTCCTTGGGTCGCAACTTCTACGAAAGCGGTCAGCGCTTTGATGTTCACCTATTCATAATAATCCGTAATGAATAACAATTCTATATTTTAGTTGATGATAAGTAATTGCGAGCGATACGTTTGGGTCCAGCACAACGATGTGGAGGGAGAGCCGGATGGCTCACAGGAAGTCTCGAGACCTGCAGAACCTCATCAACGGGAATTGGCAGGCTGGCCAGCTTGGTGAGCAGGAGAGTCTCAACCCGGCTCATCCAGGCGAAATAGTTGCCCGCTACCGGACCTCCTCCGAAGAGGACATCCGCGAGGCTGTCGCTATGGCGCAGTCCGCGGCAGCGCGATGGGAATCCGAGGGGGTCCTCAAGCGCGGACTCATCCTTCGTGACGTTGCAGATCTCATGCAACAACGCCAAGAGGAACTTGCCGAGCTGATGACGTCGGAGCAAGGAAAAACCCTCGCAGAATCCCGGGTGGAGGTGGCGGGGTCAATAGAGACCATTCGATACCACGCAGCGTCCTCTCGATCTCCATTAGGAAAGACCTACCCCTCCTCGTTTCCCGGAGAGACGATCCACACCACGCGTCAGGCGCTAGGTGTCGTCGCTGTGATTACACCCTGGAACTTCCCTACTCAAATCCCCGCATGGAAAATTGCGCCGGCTCTTCTCTGGGGAAATTCGGTTGTCTGGAAACCAGCAAGTGATGTTCCGGCCGTGAGTCATGCTTTTGCGTCAGTCTTTCACGACGCCGGCGTGCCGGCGGGGGTTCTCAACATGGTGTTGGCCTCCGGTTCTGTCGCGCAATCACTCGTTGATTCGCCCGTGATCGCCGGCATCACGTTCACAGGTTCCGTCGCCGTGGGGTCCTTGATCGCTCGCTCTGCTGCGAGCAGAGGAATCAAAACCCAACTGGAGCTGGGCGGACACAATGCCGCAATCGTCATGCCGGATGTCGACCCCGAATACGTGGCGGCTCAATTAGTCGTCGGGGCTATGTCGGGAACCGGTCAGAAATGCACGGCAACACGCCGCATCATCACTGTCGGAGACATCCACGACGACTTTGTGGCCGCACTTCGCCGTGAGATCGAGATGCTGGTGGTAGGCGATGGTGCAGAGAAAAAAACCACGACAGGCCCTGTGATATCAGCTGCAGCAAAAGCTGAGATTGAGAGCGCAGTATCAGACGCCATTTCTGAAGGCGGTCAAATTGTCGCCCAAGCGCCGGTGCCGGAGGGCCCCGGTTTCTTCGTGAGCCCCACGGTGCTGGAGGGAACGATGAGTATCCGTACCTGCAAAGAAGAAGTTTTTGGCCCAGTGACCACAGTCATGAACGCCTCCTCTCTCAAGGAAGCTATTGAGATTGCAAACGCCACAGAGTTTGGCCTAACGGCTTCAATTTTCTCGACGCTCGACTCGGATATTCGACAAGCAACACGTGACCTTCAGGCGGGTTTGATCAAAATCAATGCGCCAAACACGGGATCTGAATTACACGTGCCTTTTGGAGGTTTGAAAGACTCCACATTCCCAGGACCCAGGGAGCAAAACGCGGAGAGCGTTCAAGATTTCTTCACTGTGACAAAGAGCGTGTATCACCGGGATGCTCCAAAGAGAGGCAAAGACAAATGAGGCCCACCCCAGCCCTCACGTCGCTCCAGGCCGTTGCCCGTCGCGCGGATGTTGCGATGGATCCTGGCGAACTCGGATCTGCGCGAATAACCCGACACAGCTTTGCCCGCGCACTCACCCGGCATGTTGCGCAACAAGGGTGGAAAGTCAGCCGGCGACTTTGGGAGATGGACGATCTGGGCCGAGGAGTGGCAATTTATCGCGTTGACATGGGGACCGTGGTTGTTGAACAAATCGCGTTTTCCCAGGTCATCTCGGAGGAAATGAGGACCGACCGGGTTATTGCTCAGGCGTGGGATGTCACGGGCGCTCTCGTTGATGGTGAGATTTCCGATGACCATAGGGCTTTGCTGGAACGCCATGTAACCAAACAGGAGGACGGTCGCGCGGATGAGAGGACCTTCATCTGGGGCCGGGCGAATCGAAGCCAGCGCTTTTTTGATTACGTCGTGGATTGCTTGGCGTCGGGGCTCCAACCTCGCGCCGAGGAGGTCAGTGATGCGGCCTACATCCTGAGGAGCACGGCGTTCTATGGAAACGGTAAATGGGGGTTGCGAGACTTCGACGGAATTCCCTCCGGGCATCCCTTGTCTGTGCCCTATCGGGCTCAGATGCTCTCGGCATGGTTGTTGAGGGAATTCAGCGCAGATTTAGCGGAGCATTGCGCGCGGGCGAAGTCGCCGGATGCTGTGCCACTCCACATTGCTTGGCGACAATTCTTAGGCCTGGGGAACGCGACGGGTCTGGGCATGGTGCCTTACCCGATTCGTCACCCACAAGTGCTCGACGCCTGGGTGGCGTTACGCGAGTTGCCTCTCGCTCACGCGCTCACCCAGGCGTGGAGTCCTTCCTCGCGGCAGTGGGCGACCACATGCGACTTGCTCGAGCAGGCGCAAAGGTACTTCAGCCAAAAGAAATCATTTACTACGGATCCGTATCCCACCGGTCAGGAAATTGCTGAGGGAATGAGCGACGTCATCGCGACTGCGCGGGAATATCAGCGCGAGGGAACGATGAAGGGGTCTGCTGTCAACAACCCTTCTGCTGAAATCCACCGGTGGGCTCAGGCGCAGTCACGCGAGGTCAGGCAGGTGGTGGACTCGGTTCTAGTCGAAATCGAGTCAAGCCTCGATGACGAGATGGAAAAGCTTCTCCATTGCGTCGATCGCACCTCGCTCGACCCAACGATGACGCTGGATGTTGTCAGGACGCTGGCCGAAGAGCAGTACTCCTGGGCCTTTGATTTTGACTTTCAAAGATCTGACCAAACCCGGAACTTCTGGTTCTATTCGCGGAATAATCAGGAACCACGACGCGGTGTCCGAGGCAAAGACAAAGGTTTGATTACCGAGCACCCCGTGGGAATCGCGTCGGATGTGGTTTCACTTATGAAGGATGTGAGGTCAAATTCTTCGCACCTCACCGTCGGAGAGTTCTTAGGGGACCATCCCAAGCACTGGGGAATCGTCGAACGTCTTCAGTCCGTCGCGGCGTTTCCCTATAGCGAAGCCCGCATCAATCCGTTGGCCGAGGATTTCTTGCCCCTGGACCTGCAGCGTTTTCAGCTTGCCGTGTATGGCATGGAGAACTTCAACCCGCAATCTACCGATTGGTTGCGCGTCACGCTGTTCGGAGGAGCCCCGACCGTGGCTGATATTGAGGCGGGTCATAACGGTGATGGTTGGTTATTCGTTCCTCGCCCGGAGAGTGTCGAATGATCTCTTCTCTAGTGTTTGATGGATTGCAGATTAGCAACTGGGATCGCTCCACTTTGGAGGAAGTTCGCGCTGGTGGCGTCCACGGTATTAATGCCACATGTGCGGTGTGGGACGGGCCGCAAGAGACGTTGCGGAACATTGCTGACTGGCTGGTTATCCAGCGTGAGAATTCTGACCTAGTACGACTGGTCACGACCGCTGAGGCGATTAGAGCGGCGGCGTCGGAGGACAAGATTGCCGTTGTTCTGGGGTTCCAGAACACATCTCCTTTTGATCAGGACTACACCTTGGTCGAGGTCTTCCATCGATTAGGTGTCCGTATCGCTCAACTCACCTACAACATTCAGAATTATGTCGGTGGGGCTTGCTACGACCCCGAGGATTCAGGCCTAACGCGATTTGGGCGCCTCATCGTCGAGGAAATGAACCGGGTCGGTATGTTGGTCGACCTCTCTCACGTTGGGAACAAGACCTCTCGGCAAGCCATTGATCATTCGGCTGTCCCAGTCGCAATTACTCACGCCAACCCGTCGTGGTTTGCGGATACCCCGAGAAATAAGCCAGATGAGGTCATCACTGCGTTGGTGGAGCGTGGCGGGGTGATTGGCGCGTGTCTCTACCCCAACGTTATTGGCGGCAAAAACACGACACAAGAAGCATTTGCTCAGATGGTCGTCCGGCTGGTTGATCAGGTTGGTCCGGAACATGTGGCAGTGGGAAGCGACTCCGCCAGAAATTGGGACGCGCACTATGTGGGGGTTTTGAGAGACGGTCGATGGAAGCCGCGTCAGCACGCAACCTGGCCGGAGTGGCCCGACTGGTTCTCTTCGCCAGAGGATTTTCCTCGACTTGCAGAAGCACTCTTAGACGCTGGGTTGCCCGAAGGAGTTCTTCACGCCGTCTTGGGCGACAACTGGCTTCGGCTATTTGATTTGACGTTTAGTCCCTTAACTCCCGCGGAGGTCCGGCCATGATGGCTGGCACGCAAGACCAGCTTTCTCGAACCCGGGTGTCGTTCCGAGAGGTGAAAGAGGAGAGCTACCGTGCGTTGCGGTCTGCTGGCTATAGTTGGGGCCAAGCCCAGGCAATGGGGAGAATTGCCGGGGCGATGCAGGTTTTGTGGGGTACAGGAATCTCTGCGGTTACCCAAGATGCCCGCAGGTGGGTGGCGGCGTCGAGAATCCCTCGAGTGCGGGCTGGAAAAACGGGGCAAACCGTCTCCTCTCGTGGGCTCTCGATTGTGGGCCTCAGTCTGACTCTTGCAACTCGCGCCGTAGCCCGACCGGACGACGCCCTCTGGGTTCGTTCCGCTAAACCTTCGCGCGAATTTGCAGTGGCGCTTTGGGACCTTGACCTGCGGTCTGGACCCACCATTTTCTGGGGTTCCCATTCCCAGCAGAGCACGAGTGGATATTCACTGGATGCGGCGGGCAACCTTCAGGAACACTTGGTCTTGGACGGAGACAGTTTGGGGTTGGGGCCCCCTAGAACCGGAATGTGGGTTCGAGGAGGGTCCGCGACCGGTGGCAACGTCGTGCTCGCAGCCGATGAGAGAAGGGTCCGCATGGCCGAAGCCCTCGTATCTGGTGTCTCCATAGATTCGAGCGAGTGGGCAGTCCTCTCTCGTCTTTCAAGAAAGTTCTTGGTATCCGGAGCATGACGATGACCCACGTGCCCCACGATGATGGAGTTGAAAGAAGTTACCTCGCCGCCACGAAGTTTCAGGGATTGGTGTTCCCCTGCGGACAAATTCCTGTCGCCGAGGATGGGACCATACCTTCCGCGATTGGCGAGCAGACGGTGCTATGCCTGAACAATCTGGAAGCCAGCCTTGTAAGGGCAGGCTCCTCCCTCTCTCAAATCCTCCAGATCACGGTCTATCTGGCCAAAATGCAGGAGTTTGAGGAGTACGACGCGGCGTGGAGAGAGCGCTTCTCGGGGCTCCCGCTGCCTCCCAGAACGACCCTGTTTGTCGCGGGGTTTCGCGGGGACAAAAGGATCGAGTTGACGGCAATTGCGGCCGAGGGCACGAGGGGTGAATAAACAATGAAGACAGAACTAGAGCCTTACCTGACGGCACAGAAGATAACCAAAGAGTTCGGATCCGTCCGGGTTTTGGATGAGGTGTCAATGGACATCAACTCCGGAGATGTGGTGTCCATCATTGGGCCCTCAGGAGCGGGAAAGTCGACTTTCCTGCGCTGTATCAACCTGTTGGAAACTCCCACCTCCGGGGTTCTTCGAGTGGGCGATTACGAGATAAGCATTGGACCGGGACACAAGCATGCAACTAAGAAAGAGCTGTCCACTTTGCGCCGAAATGTTGGAATGGTTTTCCAATCTTTCAACCTTTTCCCTCACCTCACGGTCGCGGAGAATATCTGTTTGGCTCAACGCCGAGTGCTTGGTCGAGGGAAAGACGAAGCTCGCGTTCGTGCGGAGGAACTGCTAGAGCGGGTCGGCTTGAAAGACAAAGCGGATGCATATCCGGGCCGCTGCTCGGGGGGTCAGCAACAACGTGTTGCCATCGCCCGCTCTCTCGCTCTAGACCCCAACGTCATGCTGTTCGATGAGCCAACGTCTGCTCTCGACCCAGAGGTGGGTGCCGAGATTCTTGCCGTGATGAGGGAACTTGCAGACGACGGAATGACCATGATGATTGTGACTCACGAAATGGCCTTTGCTCGCGAAGTGGGCGACCGCGTGTATGTGATGGTGGAGGGACGAATTGTCGAGTCTGGTGAACCTCAGCAGGTGATGAGTAAACCTAACCACCCTCGAACTCAGCAGTTCCTGAGCGCGGTGATGGGTCGATAATGTTTCTCTTCATCCTCCAAGGCCTGATCTGGACTGTGGTCATCACAGTGGGAGGATTTGCGTTTGGTGCTGTCGTTGGGGTGGCTGTGGCGGGCGCGCGAACCTCTAAGTCAGTGCTTGTCCGGATTGTCGGACGCGTGTGGGTGGACGTTATCCGCAGCGTTCCCCCGCTCGTGTGGCTCTTTGTTGTGTTCTTCGGGTTGGCTGAATTGGGATTTCGTATGACCGCCTTTCAGGCGGCTTTAGTCACGTTCTCTTTGATTGCATCGGCCTATTTGGGTGAGATTTATCGAGGTGGACTTGCCTCACTGGGTCGGGGACAAATTGAAGCTGCTCAATCTTTGGGGCTGAGTGGGGCTGATGTACTGACTCGGATCATCTCGCCCCAAGTTCTCAGGACAGTCAGCCCGTCGATGGTTACCTACGGGATTGGCTTGATGAAGGACTCAGCGCTTGCTTCCACAATCGGAGTAGTGGAGATGACTTTCCGCGCAAACCAAGTGACTCAGTCCACAGGCCAAGGATTGACTGCTTTTGCCATCGTAGGAGCAATTTACCTCGGGCTCAGTATTCCTTTGGGGCTCTGGGCTCGGCACGTCGATCAGCGGATTCGCGAGAAATACGTGGTGGCGTAATGGATTTTGCTACCTGGATTGGTTATGTGATTGGGTTGCTTCCCGGTCTCGAGACGGCGCTGCAGTTAACCGGAATTTCCTTAGTTTTGGGATACCCACTTGCACTTGTTTTCGCCCTGCTTCTCGACTCGCGCTTTCGGGTTCTGCGCTGGATAACTCTGGTGTTTGTCGAATTGGGTCGTGGGATCCCGCTCCTGGTTTTGCTCTACATCTTCTACCAGGGACTACCCCAGATTTCGATTGTTCCCTCGGCCTTCACCGCGGCAATCTGGGCCTTCACCTGGTCAACAGCCGGATACGCCACCGAAATCATTCGCTCCGCTCTGCAAAGCGTTCCTAGTGGTCAACTCGAAGCCGCCGACGCGGTGGGGCTTAGCGAGGGAGATCGTTTCCGCTTCGTTGTGATTCCTCAGGCCTCTCGAATTGCCATTCCGCCGCTCCTAGGTCTCGCAATCATCATGTTTCAACTCTCTTCCTTGGCCTATGTGATCACAGTCAGCGAAGTAATGCAGTCCGCGTACTTCCTTGGAACAAAAACCTTCAATTATCTTCCAGTTTTCTTGGCCGCCGCGGCAGTCTATGCGGCGGTCACGATCCCAGCTTCGGCCGCGGTGGCATCCATTGAGAGGCGCCTTGGTAGGCATGTATGACGCCAGGCTGAAGTCACTGAGGGACCCCTTGGTGATGTGCATTGCAATGAGAGGAAAAACATGCAGAAGCAAGCGAATAGATTCGCGCTGCTGATCGCTGTCGCGGTCTTTGGCTTGGCTGGGTGCGCTACAGAAGCCGCCCCAGTTGACACAACGACTGAATCAGCGGAAGAAACAACCACCTCTACCGAGGAGTCCAATGAGTGTGTACCCGCTCACGATGGGTTAGAGACAGTCGAGGAAGGTTTCTTGACTGTTGCTGCCTATGAGTACCCTCCCTTCTCCGCGATTGACGGAGAGTCCCTCAGCGGTGCCGAGGGTGAGATCCTGCACGCAATCGCAGAGCTAGAGTGCCTCGAAGTCAAGGTTCAGCCCGGCGCAGCTGCAGCTATGATTCCCGCCATTGAAACCGGGCGCGCGGACACCACGCTCGGTAGCTGGTACCGCACTGCCGCTCGCGCGGAGATCGTTCTCCTGAGTGATCCCGTCATCATTGATCAGTTGACCCTGATTTCTGTCGACGGCGTTGACTCTGTTGAGGGACTTGTGGGCAACAAGGTTGGCTCCACCCTCGGATTCCTGTGGAATGAGGATCTGGAAGCACTGCTGGGAGACGACTTGAGTCTGTACGAAACAACTCAAGCACTCTACGCGGACCTTGCCAGCGGGCGTATCAGCGTCGTCGTTGACACCTACCCCTCCGGTCAGGCTGCGCTTGAGAACACGCCTGTCGATGGTGCGCAGTTCAACGTGCCAGCTGCAGACCCTCGAGTTGTGTCGACCACCAAGCCTGGTCAGACCAACTTCCCAGTGAATCTGGACAACCCGGGACTCCAGGAGGCTATTAACGAGAACCTGGTAACCCTCCGGGATTCCGGTGTGCTCGCGGGTATCGCAGAAAAGTGGGGGTTCTCTCCCACTGCTGTGGAAGAGACTGAGCCCAACCTCCTGTAGGGAAGGCTCTCCTCTCGGGAGTGCGCTCCAGCATTTGCCGGAGCGCACTCTCCGTTTAACCCACATCGCCTGACTTGTAGGCTTGTCCCATGCCTACCCGTGTTGCAGTTGTCGGTGCCACCGGTCGCTTGGGATCCCAGGTGTGCCAGGTCGTTGAGGCGATGCCCGAGATGGAACTCGTCGCTCGCCTCGATTCGCACTCCGACCTGCACGACATGTTGGGCGCGGATATTGCGGTGGACGTCACCCTTCCGGGGGTCTCCGCTCAGGTCGTGGACTTCGCCATCGCCCAAGGAATAAAGGTCCTGGTGGGGACCAGCGGGTGGTCCTCCGATCGACTCACCACGCTCACCAAGACGGTGGCAGAGCACCCTGGTGCGAGCGTGTTTATCGTTCCGAACTTTTCTCTTGGCGCAACCCTCCAGATGATGATTTCGAAGACCGTGGCGGAGCACTTTGAATCCATTGAAATTGTGGAGGCCCACCACGCCGGGAAAGCAGATTCTCCGAGCGGGACTGCGGTGCGCACAGCAGAAGAAATCGCCGCGGTGCGTCGAGACAGAGGCGGGGTTATCGCTCCCCACTCCAACCAGAGCGCGAGGGGCGAGCAAGTCCAGGGCATCCCCGTGCACTCCCTGCGACTCAATGGAGTCCTCGCGCAGCAAGATGTGAAGTTTGGTGGTGTGGGGGAGACGCTCACCATCACGCACGACACCCACTCCCGGGATGCCTACCAGGCGGGAATCATCAGGGCACTGCGTTTCATGGAACACCACGTGGGGCTTGCTGTGGGCCTGGAGCACGCTCTCGCTGCTGCTGACTCATGAATCGCCCCATGATCGCGGCGCTGTTTATGGCGCTGTTGTTGGTTGTCTATTTAGCATTCACCGCGAACTATGCCTGGATCCTGATCCGCGATGACTCAGCACTGGCTAACGCCATGGGGTATGCACTAGGGATTCTTCCCCTCCTGGGTGCGTGGGGCCTGGTAGCGGAGTTGATCTTTGCTCGGCGCTCTGCTGCTCTCACCATCGAGCTCGAGCGCACAGGGCTTCTCCCCGGGGAGGAGCTGCCCTCCTTGACCAGTGGCCGCCCCGATCGGGAAACTGCCGAAGCCGCGTTCCCCGCTTTCAAGGCGGAGGCTGAAGGGAACCCAGAATCATGGCAGTCGTGGCTTCGTCTCGGCCTTGCGTACGACGCCTGCGGAGATCGTCGGCGTGCCCGGTGGGCGGTGCGAAAAGCTATTGGTCTGAAGAAGAGTTCCTAGTCACTGTGGAGCAGCCGCGAAACCGCTGCCTCCAGAGTTTCATCCTCAAACTTGAAGCCTGAGGTCAACAGTCTCTCGGGTATCACCCGTTGTGAGGTCAAGAGAATTTCCTTTCCGGCCTCTCCCATAAGCGCCACTATCGCAAAGCGCGGAAATCCCAGCCAATGTGGTCTCCTCATGCCTCGGGCCAGCGCCTTGGTTTGGTCAAGCGCAGAAGCAGGTGTCGGACTCACGAGGTTGAAGACACCAAAAGTAGTCTCATGGTTGGCCAGATAGGCCAATGCTCGGACCTCGTCGTGAAGAGATATCCAAGGCCACCATTGAGAACCATCTCCGATGGGTCCTCCGAGGCCTACCGCGGTTTGAAGTTTCAGCAGCGAGGTAGACAGCGCTCCCTTCCCCATGACTGCTGCACTTCGGGCGTAACAGATTCGGGTGATGTCGCTCTCTGCTTCGGATGCCGCAGCCTCAGCTTGAACTTGCACGTCTGCCAGAAAACCTTCACCGCGTGAGCTTCGCTCGGTGAGCTCCTCACTGGCTCGATCCCCATAGAAACCGACCGCGCTGGCTTGAATCAGGAGGCTCGGTGGTGTTGTGGCCCGCGTGATGGCTGTGGCCAGAGTTTTTGCGGCATCGAGGCGCGAGGTCAGTATGTTTCTTTTTTGTCCGGCAGCCCAGGGTGTCCTTCCGAGAAAGAGCCATCGAGAAATCGAGGCGGCAGCCAGGTTAATTACAACATCGGTGTGATCCAAGATTCCTGCCTCGATTTCCCCTGAGGCGGGGTTCCAAAAGTGTTCGCTTGCGTCGCGCGGTGAACGTCGCACGAGAGTGTGCACAGCGTGGCCTTGGTCTTGGAGAAGCTTCTTCAGCGGTGTTCCGATGAGGCCGCTCGAGCCCGAAATCAGAACTCTCAAACGAGCGGAGTCTTCGCGGTAGCCCTTCAGCATTACTGCAGTGTCGCCTCAAGGGTGATCGGGACTCCAGCCAGTGCTTTCGAAATGGGGCAGTTCGCTTTGGCGTCCTCCGCAAATCCTTGGAAGGTCTGCTCGTCCATGCCGGGGATGCTTGCGGAGACGAGAAGGTGGGACCCCGTCACGCCTTCGCCGGGAACAAATGTCACCGCCGCGGTCACATCGAGGGATTCCGGAGGTGTGCCCGCACCGCTGAGGGCGTGGGAGAGCGCCATCGAGTAACACGCTGAGTGCGCTGCGCCCAGAAGCTCTTCAGGGTTGGTGATTCCAGTTTGTCCTTCGCTACGTGCAGCCCAAGTGACGTCGAAGGTTGCTGCGCCGGAGGACACCAGAGCGGTGGAGCCAGATCCCTCCACGAGAGAACCTGACCACTGAGTTCGTGCTTCGCTAGTGACTGCCATGAGGTAATCCTTCCAAAGGGTGGGTGTGACCTAA
>Ga0222719_10004064_pt1 | contig 12895 bp, 12 predicted proteins | sample C33_34DmetaG_FD_165039 | JGI IMG/M metagenome (GOLD analysis project Ga0222719, IMG submission 165039) | Estuarine water microbial communities from San Francisco Bay, California, United States - C33_34D | ecosystem: Environmental > Aquatic > Marine > Unclassified | place: USA: California...
GATATTAAAGGCGAGAACTGGCATCTCACCTCTGGCTGGAGAAGTACATTTTCTCATTGCCTGTTGTTTGACCCGACCAACCCAGCCAGTGCCAAATATAATCCCTTGCTGGAAGTACGGCGCGGTGAATGTGAAGTCCGGGATGTTCAGAATATTGCAGACATTCTGGTTGACCCGGAGGGCATGATAGAACGCCGCAATCATTGGGAAAAGACAGCTCATTCACTTCTTGTCGGCGCCATCTTGCATATTCTCTACACGGAAGAAGAGAAAACGCTGTCTCGCGTGGCCTCATTCCTCTCTGACCCATCCCGCTCTTTTGAAAAGACGCTAGGGGTTATGATGAACACCAATCACCTCGGCGATAGCAGTGTCGTCAAAACCCATCCCGTTGTTGCACAGGCAGCGCGTGAATTACTCAATAAATCTGACAATGAGCGCTCAGGTGTATTGTCAACGGCGATGAGTTTTCTGTCTCTTTACCGCGATCCTGTTGTGGCCGAGGTAACGTCAAAATGCGATTGGCGGATTGCTGACCTTGTCGACGCAGGCAAGCCCTTGTCTCTTTATCTGGTTGTTCCGCCAAGTGATATATCGCGTACTAAGCCCTTAATCCGTCTTGTGCTCAACCAGATCGGTCGTCGCCTAACTGAAACACTGGATGCCAGAAACGCGCAATCACGCCGCAAAGTCCTATTCATGCTGGATGAGTTTCCTGCCCTTGGACGGCTCGATTTCTTTGAGAGCGCTCTCGCTTTCATGGCGGGATATGGGCTGCGGGCGTTTCTGATTGCGCAATCGCTAAACCAAATCGAAAAAGCTTACGGTCCCAATAACGCCATTCTTGATAACTGCCATGTGCGGGTTGTGTTCGCCACCAACGATGAGCGCACGGCCAAGCGGATATCCGATGCCGTGGGAAGCACTACTGAAATGCGGGCTATGCGTAATTATGCGGGTCACAGGCTGGCCCCGTGGCTGGCCCATGTGATGGTATCGCGGCAGGAAACGGCCCGCCAGCTCATCACGCCGGGTGAGGTCATGCAAATGCCTACCCATGAACAGCTTATTCTGATTTCGGGCCTATCACCTATCAAGGCCCGTAAACTCCGCTATTATGTGGATCAGAATTTCACAGACCGCGTTTTGTCCCCATTTGATGTTTCCCCTTTGTCAAATGGAACATATCCGAACGCGCCAACCTCCCCATCAAAAGGCGATTGGGACGGACAGGTGCGGTCTGTGGATGACATGCTGATTGTAGCTCATGAAGCTGAGATAGCCACAACAGATACAGGCGGTAAAGATCATCAGGCGGAATTACCACCTGCGCCTAAATCTGAAACCAAAGATCAAGACCAGACAAATGAAAAGACGCAGGAACGGGACAGCCCGCAAATCACATCCATACAAATAGGGGCGCTCAGATCGACACGTGCTCTTCAAACTGCCCACGGCATTTCAATCGAAACCGAACCGGGTTTGGGGATGTAAGATGGCAACAACGAAACCCCGCATAAGACCCAGGATCTCCTCACACAACCATGAAAAGTTATTATTGGCTGCCCGTCGCGGTTGCCGGTCTCAATCGGAGATCGTTGACCGTGGATTGTCGTTGTATTTCCAAACCACGGAAGAGGATGAACGGGATGCTGTTTTCCTGCGCCGTCTGGACTTGATGACGCGGCACGATCACAGACATTCACGCGATCTGGCCTTGGTCCATGAAACCCTGGCGTTGTTCATTCAGTATTTTTTCACAGTGATGCCCTCGATTGCGCCTGATGAGACTCAAATACGGGCTGCACAGGGCGCGGCTCATTTTCAGAATTTCCTGGATGAGCTTTCAGGACGTATCAAAGGCGGCGGGAAGACCATTAAAAATGCCCTCGATGATGTGCTGACAACAGATGAGGATTTTTTCACTGCCGAGGAACTGGAACGGTTGAAAGGCTTTGGGAAAAAAGCCTCTAACGAAAATCAACCCACAGCTAAAAAGACTAAAACCAAGATCGGGGCAACGTCATGAGCCGTCGCCACCCGGACAGTCATTTGCGCACGCTTGATATGCTGGCCTCCGCCTTCGGGGTTCATGTGGCAGGAGCTTTATCCGACCCGTCTGTTACCGAAGTCATGCTCAACCCGGATGGACATTTATGGACAGATCGGCACGACATGGGTCGGGCCGATACAGGCCATGTGATTACCCCTCAGGCTGCAGAGCGGATTATCCGGCTCGTGGCCAGTTTCAAGGGCGAAAGCGCCGACAGTAAAAGCCCGATCATATCAGCGGAACTACCGGACGGGGAACGGTTTGAAGGCTTACTCCCGCCGATTACGACCGCGCCCAGTTTTTCTATTCGTAAGGCTGGGCTGAAGTTATTGCGCCTATCCGAATATGTGACATCTGGCTCTATGACGGGCGAACAGGCGGACGCTTTACGCGCGGCCATTCACGCTAAGCGCAACATATTAATTATTGGCGGAACGGGTAGCGGCAAGACGACATTGGCCAACGCGTTACTGGCAGAAGTTGCCGATCTTGGTGATCGCGTTCTTATCCTCGAAGACACACGGGAATTACGATGCAGTGCGCCGGATATCGTTGCGCTGCGCACGTCCACTTATATTCCTATGTCAGCACTTGTGCGCTCAAGCCTGCGTTTGCGGCCAGATCGTATCATCATTGGCGAGGTGCGCGGTCCAGAAGCATTGGACCTCCTCAAAGCCTGGAACACAGGCCATCCAGGCGGCATTGCTACGGTTCACGCCAACGGAGCGCTTCAAGGCTTGTCGCGCATGGAACAGCTAATTCTCGAAGCCATTCCCACCGTGCCTCCCGGCCTGATCACTGACGCCATTGATATTCTTGTTTTTATCAGGGGAAAAGGTTCGGAACGGCGGGTGGAAACAATCGCAACGCTCAAAGGATTTGATGGGCTTTCCTATCAAGTAGAACCGCTCACTTCGGGCGCAAATATATCTCATCTCAAACTTGTCAAACAGGAGAAAACCCTATGAGAACCATCTCTAAACCCCAGTACCTAATCGGTGCCTTGGCCATTCTATTAACGGCGGTTGTCTTTCCCGACACGGCCCATGCGGCTGGCTCCAACATGCCGTGGGAAGGGCCGCTCACACAAATCCTGCAGTCCATTGAAGGACCAGTGGCTAAGATATTTGGTACGATCGTCATCATTATGGCCGGTCTCGCTCTTGCCTTTGGTGATACGGGCGGCGGTGTGCGCAAGCTGATTCAGATTGTGTTTGGACTTTCCATTGCTTTTACCGCCACCAGCTTTTTCCTGAGCTTCTTTAGCTTCTCGGGCGGAGCACTGATCTAGTGCAATCTGGCAATCACATAGACGGTTTTGCCATTCCCGTGCGCCGCTCACTCACCGAGCCCATCCTTTTGGGCGGCGCACCCCGTAATGTAGCCATTGTCAACGGAACAATGGCCGCAGCTCTTGGGCTGGGCCTTCAGCTCTGGGTGGTCGGAATAGCTTGGTGGCTGATTTTCCATGCCATTGCCGTTTTTATGACGGGGCGCGACGACCAATTTCTTGAAGTCCTGATCCGCCATCTCAAACAAAAAGCCTATCTGTCATGTTAAACCTATCCGAATTTCAAAACCGGCCCAAAACATTGGCCGATTATCTACCTTGGGCCTGCCTAATTGCGCCCGGCGTAGTGCTCAATAAAGACGGGGCCTTTCAACGGACGCTGGCTTTCCGCGGGCCTGACCTGGCCAGTAGCACCGAAGAAGAACTGATTTCTGTCTGCGCAAGGCTGAACAACACTATGCGCCGGCTTGGCACAGGCTGGGCCATATACGCCGAAGCGGCCAGAGTGGAAGCCGGCGGCTATCCCCAAACAAATATTGACAATCCGGCCAGCTGGATTGTGGAAGCCGAGCGCAAGGCAGCCTTTGAACAGGCAGGGCAATATTATGAAAGCCGCTATTATCTGACGTTGTGCTACCTACCACCAGCCGACAAAGTGAACAGCGTCGAAAAGTTGCTAATCGAAACGCCTGTCCAGGAAGATAACAATTCCGCAAATGATAATGACGCCGCTAATGATTATCTGACCCGCTTTATTGCGGAAACTGACCGTATAGCTGATATGTTGGCGTCGATGATGCCAGAAGCAGGGTTTTTATCTGACAGCGAAACCCTGTCATATCTGCATTCTACAATATCCACCAAACGCCATATTATCGCCGTACCGGAAACACCCGCCTATATTGACGCGCTTATCGGTGATAGTGATTTGACGGGAGGTTTGACACCCAAGCTCGGTGAAAGCACCTTATATATATTGACTATTAAAGGCTTTCCGGCAGAAACAACGCCCGGCTTGCTGGACGAGCTTAACAGTCTTGGTTTTCCCTATCGCTGGATGACCCGCTATCTGCCGCTTGGCAAATCGGATGCCACCAAAATCATCACCAAGCAGAGACGGCATTGGTTTGCCAAGCGCAAGGGCATGGCGTCTTTGATTAAAGAGGCGTTGTTCAATGAAGGTTCGGCTTTGGTTGACACGGACGCCGAGAACAAGGCTGAAGATGCGGACGCTGCTTTGCAGGATTTAGGCGCAGATTATGTCGGCTACGGCTATCTGACCACTAGCGTAGTCGTATCTCATACTGATCCCAACCTAGCCGAACAGCGTGTACGAGAAATTGAGCGAGTTATCAACTCACGCGGCTTTGTCACCATCCATGAAAGTGTTGGCGCGGTTGATGGTTGGCTTGGCAGTTTGCCAGGCAATCCATATGCCAATGTGCGCTTGCCACTCGTGTCATCGCTAAATCTGGCTCACATTATGCCCCTGTCTGCCGTCTGGGCCGGGCCGGCGCAAAATAGGCATTTATCAGGCCCGCCATTATTGATGACAGCTACCGATGGGCATACGCCGTTCCGGCTGGTCACACATCAAGGCGATGTCGGTCATTGCCTGATCGTTGGACCAACGGGAGCGGGTAAATCGGTGTTGCTCTCACTCATGGCCATGCAGTTCATGAAATATGACAGCGCGCAGGTATTTATCTTTGACAAAGGTCGCTCAGCTCGGGCCGCAACGCTCGCCATGCAAGGCGCACATTATGACCTAGGCCATTCGAATGGTCTGACTTTCCAACCATTGAAAACAATAGACACGGAATCTGAGAAGAGCTGGGCCCAGGACTGGATTTGTTCATTGCTCGCCCATGAGAAAGTGGACATCACGCCGGAGATCAAGGAAACCGTGTGGACAGCATTAGAAAGCCTTTCAAATTCACCGCAGACGCAGCGGACATTGACCGGCCTGTCCGCGCTTATTCAGAATACGGATTTGCGGCTGGCGCTGACGCCCTACACATTGGATGGCGCGTACGGCCATGTCCTCGATGGCGATCATGAAAATCTCTCATCAGGCACCATCATATGCTTTGAGATGGAAACTTTGATGGACAGGCCGGGGCTTGTGCTGCCGGTTCTGACCTATCTATTCCATAGATTGGAGGAACGATTTACAGGCGAACCCACATTATTGATCCTCGATGAGGCATGGCTTTTTCTTGACCATCCATTGTTCGCCGCTCGCATACGAGAATGGCTCAAAACCCTGCGTAAGAAAAATGTATCGGTCATATTCGCCACACAAAGCCTGGCCGATATTGCCGGTAGCGATATTGCCCCGGCGCTGATCGAATCCTGCCCGTCACGCATATTCCTGCCCAATGCTCGCGCCTTCGAGCCGGGTCAGCAGGAGTTTTACAAAAGCTTTGGCCTCAACAAGACGCAGATTTCCATATTATCCGCAGCCACACCCAAGCGTGATTATTATTTTCAATCCAGAGCCGGCAACCGCCTGTTTGATCTACGCTTAGGTGACGTGGCATTGTCCTTTTGCGGCGCCTCACGGGCTGAAGACCATGCCTTGATGGATGAAATAATGAGTACAGACGGGCCGCAAGACTTTGCCAGTCACTGGCTCGCTGCAAAGGGTCTTGAATGGGCTTCTCATCTTATCACCGAACAATTTCCCGAAACACCCAACCCAGATGAAGAGGAGTACGTCCCATGGACAGACGCCGTTTAATCCTATCCGCGCTCTTGGCCGGAACAACTGTTTTGGCTCCGATAATGACAGCCACACCTGCCCATGCCATTTTTGGCGGCATTGTCTATGATCCGAGCAATTATGTCCAAAACCTGCACACGGCCATTCGATCATTGCAGCAGGTGCGCAATCAAGTAAGCCAACTTCGCAATGAGGCGCAAATGCTGGTCGGGCAAGCGAAAGATTTGACACGGCTTGATTTCAATGTGCGCCAGGAGCTGATGCGCGTTTTGAGCGAGATGACGCGGCTCAATGCCCAAGCTGATAATCTGGCCTATAATGTCCAGCGGCTTAAACGCGAGCTACGTGTAACATTCCCGGAAGATTATGCGCGTCTATCTAAAGAGCAGACCACGCAAGTTGCTGAGCAGCAATGGCGTGTCACGCGGGATAGCTATCATAGCGCTATGGTCATGCAGGCGGGGCTTGCCGAAAGTCTAGCCGGGGATCAACAAACCCTGAGCAGCCTTGTAAGTGAAAGCCAAGGCGCGACTGGTAACCTCGCCGCCACCCAATCGACCAATCAGCTTTTGGCGCTCTTGATTAAGCAGAACACGGCCTATCAGCAGACCATGATTGCGGGACAACGCGCCGATGCCATCTCAAATGCCCGGCTGATCGCTATTGAGCAGGAAAGTCGCCAGCGCCGTCAGAAATTCCTTGGTAGCAAGAACGTCTATGGCGGGAGCCGGTAATGTCTGACATTGGCGTCATAGACAGGTTCCTGGATACCTTCACCACCTATATCGACTCCGGATTTGGCTTATTGGGTACTGATGTCCACTTCCTGACAGCCACCCTGATTGGCATAGATATAACGCTGGCAGGACTTTATTGGGCTTTGGGGCCGGATACCAATGTCATCGCCAAGTTTTTGAAGAAGGTCATGTATGTCGGTGTGTTTGCCCTGATCATCACCAATTTCTCTTATCTTGCGAATGTAGTGTTTGACAGTTTCGGGGCTTTGGGTCTCAAGGCCAGCGGAACGAGTATAACGGCCGGAGATCTTATGAGGCCCGGTTTCATTGCCGCGACCGGTTTTGAAGCAGCGCACCCACTTCTTATAGAAGTTGGCGATCTGACGGGTCCGGTCAAATTCTTCACCAATTTTGTCACCATCGCAGTATTGATGCTGGCTTGGTTGATCACTATTTTTGCCTTCTTCTTTGTCGCCATTCAGCTTTTTGTGACCGTTATAGAATTCAAGCTAACTACGCTGGCGGGTTTTATCCTGATCCCGTTTGCGCTTTGGAATAAAACATCATTCCTTGCAGAAAAGGTTATGGGCAATGTGGTTGCTTCTGGCGTTAAGCTGATGGTGCTGGCCGTTATTGTCGGCATTGGATCCACTATATTCGGAGAAATCACGTCAGCCTTTGTTCCGGGTGAAGTGACGCTCGAAGACGCCGCTGCTGTTATGCTCGGCTCACTAGCTATCTTGGCTCTCGCTATATTCGGCCCGGGTATTGCCACAGGCCTCGTTAGCGGTGCGCCGCAATTAGGCGCGGGAGCCGCCGTCGGCACAATGGCGGCAGCCGGTGCTGGAGCTTATGCAGCAGGAGCCGCAGGTATGGCATCTGGCCGTGCTGGTTCCAAATCTGGAGGCGCAGCCGTTAAAGCCGGCGCAAGTCTTGCGGGCGGCGCCAACATGGCGTTCACGCTAGGAAAAGCAGCGTCTGGAAAAACCGGTGCGAGCGGCGCAGTCGCAGGTGCGAGCGCTATGGCCCAGGCCGCAGGCGGAGCGATTAAGAATGCAGCCAAGGGTGCGGCGTCCAAGGCTACCGCACCTGTGAACGAGGCCTATAATGGAGGCCTTAAAAGCGGCCTCAATGCTCTCTCACAAAAAGGGCTAAGCACCGCCAAGAAATCCAATGACAACACCCCAGATTGGGCCAAGCAAGTCAAAAGCCAACAACGACGCGCCCATGCCACCAATACGGCTCATCACACCTTGCGAAGTGGTGACCGGCCCGGCGGCGGCGCATCACCATCTCTTACAAATGACGACGAATAGAAAGGAATAGAACATGTGGAAACGCTCACAATCAAGATTTGGTGACACGCCGGCCGCGACCACGCCATATCAAAAGGCCGCGCAAGTTTGGGACAATCGGGTCGGATCGGCCCGCGTACAGGCCAAAAACTGGAGATTGGCCGCGCTCCTGTCCCTTGGACTATCGGGCATACTTGCTGTCGGCATGATCTGGATGGGTTCGACCTCGCGCATAACACCTTATGTGGTCGAAGTTCAGGAAAACGGGGCGGTCAAGGCAGTAGGGCCAGCTCAAGGCAATTTTGCTGTTTCGGATGCGCAGATTGCTCACCAGCTTGCAGGCTTTATCAAGAACGTGCGCAGTGTGTCGATTGACCCGGTCATACTGCGCCAGAACTGGCTCACGGCCTATGACTACGCGACCGATCAGGCCGCCCATATACTCAATGCGTATGCCAATGAAAATGACCCCTTTGCCAATGTTGGGCACCGCAGCATCACCGTTGATGTGACCAGTATTGTTCGGGCCTCAGATGACAGTTTCGACATTCGCTGGAGGGAAACATCATTTGAAAACGGCGTCCAGATGACCAGCAGCAATCATACGGCCGTTATATCTATCATCATCAAACCGCCAACGGATGCGGCGACCCTGCATAAAAACCCGCTCGGTCTTTACGTCCACGGCCTAAATTGGTCGCAGGACTTGATAACGGACGGAGTTCGTAAATCCGTCAAACCCTCTACCATTCCATCCACACAAACAGGAGCGATCCAATGAAACACGCAATATCTACACATTCTCTAGCCATATCCATCATTGCTCTAACCCTGGGACTTAGTGGCTGCTCCACCATGGAAACTGTATGGGGCGATGTTAAAACAGGTTTCAAAAGTAAATCCGTCGTTGAGAAGAGCGTTGCAGCGAATGATAATCAGACAGTAAAACCCGAAATTTCAGACCTACGCCCAGCCAAAATGCTTTGGGGTGATGAATTCGTGCAATCCAGCCCAGTAAAGCTGGTATCGCTGTCTCCAAAAACCACCACTTTGAACCTTCGGGCCGCACCAAAAGTTAGCAAACGCACTCCGCGTACACATGCTGAAGCCCGCGAGCAGGCCCGTGTCAAACCCAAGCCCGCAGATTATCTGAACGGTATTCAGGTCTTCAGCTTTCAGCACGGGGCGATCTATCAAGTTTATGCCGCCCCGGAGCAGGTGACCGACCTTGCCCTGGAGCCGGGTGAGGAACTTATATCTGTTTCTGCCGGGGATACCGTCCGTTGGATGGTTGGGGATACGCAAGCCGGTAGCGCAAAAGGACAGCAGGCCCATATCCTGATCAAGCCTTTATCAACAGATATATCCACCAATCTAGTCATTCTTACCTCCCGGCGGAGCTACTATCTGGAACTTCATGCCAAGCATGACGCCTATATGGCCGGGGTTACCTGGACCTATGAGGATAATTTGATGGCGTCTTTACGGCCTCGCTCAACGGCCATGCCTGTTAAGATGACCAGCAATGACAATGTAGTGCCGGATATGCCCGTACTGGAAGCCTTGTCGTTCCAGTACAAAATCAAGGGCGATAAGCCAGACTGGCGGCCTGTTCGCGCTTTTGATGACGGCCAAAAAGTATTTATCCAGTTTCCGCTTAGTATTAGCCGCACGGAAGCACCGCCTTTATTTGTCAAAACGGATAACGGCAAATCCACCATGGTCAATTATCGGATCAAAGGGCGTTATTACATTGTTGACCGACTGTTTGACGAGGCCGAACTACGTCTCGGGGAGAAGAAACAGCAGGTTGTCAAGATCATTCGGGACGTCAAATCATGAATGACGATTTGGCCATACGCGCGAAGCCACGACCGGTCCGGCGCTTTTCTAAAAAAGTGCTGATCATCATGGCCGCAGGATTGGCGCTGCTGCTTTCATCAGCGCTTGCTTTCGCACTACAAAGCCCGAAGGCCGAGATAGTCAAAAGCACCGAGCTTTACAATACAACACATAAACCAATGCATGAAGCCCTAGCGAGTTTGCCCAAATCCTATGCTGACGTGACACCGACTTCATATCCAAAATTGGGGCCACCACTCCCCGGTGATCTGGGTGCGGCCTATCTTGGAAAAGGAGATACGGCAGCGGACCGAGTTACCGATAATCCGTTCAAATATGAACCGCAAGGCCAGTCGAAGCCTGTGACAATAGAACAAAGGCCGATGCCAACATATCAACCGCCACGACATACTACGCCGCATCAAACACAGACTGACCTTGCTAGGGTACGGCAAGAGGAAATTCGCAGTGCATCTTTGTTTTTTGATGTTGGCAGTAATAAGACTCACGTAAAGTCTAATCAGCTTTCCGGCCTTGATATGTCAGGTGATTATGACCCTCTATCAAGTTATCAGGCTGACATGCAGGCCATGATGAATATGTATGCCGGTAACGTGCCGAGCTTGCCAACTGGTATATCGCCAACAACAGCGTTTCAACCAAATCCAGCACACGCAAACGAGTCGGAAGTTTACAATAAAGGGCAGCTTCAATCCCCTAAATCGCCCTATCAGGTTATGGCCGGAACGCTTATCGCGGCCTCGCTGGTAACGGGTCTAAACTCGGATTTACCGGGTCATGTAATTGGCCAGGTTACAGAAAATGTCTACGACACCGTTTCTGGAAAGCACTTGCTCATACCGCAAGGCGCTAAGCTCATTGGCAGCTATGAGAGCCGTAATAGTTATGGCGATACTCGCGCTTTCGTAAATTGGTCGAGGCTCATATTCCCAAACGGCAATTCAATCACCCTTGATGACTTGGGCGCCATAGACGGGCAAGGTTTTGCAGGTCTCAAAGATAAGGTGAACAACCATTATGGCAAGCTGGCGGGAGCGACTGTCCTATCCTCTGTTTTAGGCGTTGGGGCTGAACTCGCCACCGATCAGGACGATAGATATGTCCGAGCTATACAATCCTCTGGTCAAGATAGCATCAATATGGCTGGTCAGCGCGTGATAGACCGATCAATCAATGTAGAACCCACCATCACCATTCGCCCAGGCTGGCGCTTTTCAGTGCTGGTCACCCGGGATCTATTACTCAAGCCTTACTCAAACTGAATTCATTAGAAAGGAGCAAACCTATGAGTAAACCCACCCTGAAAATCGCGAAGGTGCGGGATATGACACCGACAAAATTATCGATCAGTGTTGCACCCGACCTGAAAGCAGATCTGGATACCTATACTAGACTCTATGAGGATGCTTATGGCGATCAACAGGAAACAACATCCTTAATCCCATTAATGCTGGAAGCATTTTTAGCAACCGATAGTGGGTTCAAGAAAGCCAAGCGGGAATTGGAATCCGCTGGGTAATCTATCCATATTAATCCATAACAATAGGAGAATAACATGAACATTGGAACGTTTAAGCAAACTGAAAAAGGCTATGATGGCACAATCGCTACTCTTGGCATGAAGCATAAAGCCAAATTTATCGCGAATGACAATAAAAAGTCAGATGACAGTCCGGATTTTTTTATCAAGGCCGGTCAGAGCGACTTCGGCGCAGCCTGGAAGGAAGTCAAAGATGGAGACAAGCCGCTAAAGTATCTTAGCGTAAAGCTTGATTGCCCCACACTTTCAAAACCCATCAGCGCTGCCTTGTTCGATCATGGCAAAGGCGCTGATCTAGTGTGGAATCGAAAATAGCTAAAACACCGACTTACCCTCTTTCATAATTCATGAATTTGTCTCGAGTTCGTAGGCTTGAAAGAAACCTCCGCATAATTGCGGAGGTAATTGCGCAGGGAGATACTAAATATTGGGACATTTACGATAGGTTGGATGGCGAACTACGGGCTATCAAGAAAAGGCAAAAAAGACTCCGCAAAACGCTAAACGAAGTTGAATAAATCAAGCTTGATTATTCCGCGATCACTAATTCTGGCGAGAAGCGTAATTCTATTTTCAATAACTCATCACGCCTATATTCCATCGATCCGCCTTTACCATACGAAGGCCGATCATTTTTATGCCCCATGAGAATGCAGCGTAACCCGTAGTCCAGACCAGCCTCCAGCATTCTATCCTCGAAAGCATGTCGAATAGAATATATTTTGTGATCGGGTGTTTCCAAGAGACCATTTTGTTTGAAATATTTCATGAGGGAATTCGATAGAGTCGTGTCCTTGTCGAAGTAGCGAGGAAACCCATTTGGAAATGCTTTCAAAGCTTCTAGAGAAATACCAATCAGTGGAATTTTTCGATTTGAAGCGCTTGCTTTAACTTCTCTATCTTGTTTCTCGCATATCTCAATGTAGGGAACCTTTGACGTTAAATGAATGTTTTCGGGTCGCAGGTTACAAATCTCGCTTGGCCTCGCGCCTGTTTCAATCAATGCGAGAAGTATCCCTCGCGCTTCGTTGTTCAAGCCATTCAGAGCACCCGGATTCAAAATTTGATTTGTTAGCCAATTCACACTGAATGGGGGACGCTTTTTCGTTTTGTCATCCTTAAATGACAATTTTCTAAAAGGATTCGGACGATCCTCCTGACCTATATAGCTGAAGTATTTCGCATATAGAGTTCTCAAGTTCCCAATGCGCCGATTGGCAGTATAGGGTGTCGGACGCTTGCCATTTTCGTCGCCATGCTTGATACGATCTGCCCACCAATTGCGAAACCTGATCGCTTCATCCCTGGTTATCGATGACATAGGTATATTGCCAACCACACTTATGAAATACTTAACCGAAGCACTAAATGAGTTTCTCCACGACCGTAAT
>Ga0222719_10004069_pt1 | contig 12878 bp, 18 predicted proteins | sample C33_34DmetaG_FD_165039 | JGI IMG/M metagenome (GOLD analysis project Ga0222719, IMG submission 165039) | Estuarine water microbial communities from San Francisco Bay, California, United States - C33_34D | ecosystem: Environmental > Aquatic > Marine > Unclassified | place: USA: California...
AAATAGCATCTCTATGAAAAGCTTTAAATTTTTTAAGAATATTATTTCCAATTCTTTCTCTATCATCATCATCTTCATATAATCCTCTTACTATTTTATACATAGGATTATTTTTAAAGTCTTCATCAATCATTGCATCGTACTGATCTTTGTCATTCATAAAATCATTTAACCAGTTTAGTGCTTGTACTTCTTGACCATTGTTATAAAGAGTTTTCATTAGATGAAAACCTCTAGAAGTCATTAAAGCTTCTGTTTGACTATTAATATTAGTTACATGATCTTTTTCTCTAATTTTATTTTGTAATACTAAATTTTCAAAATCTTCATGTCCTTTTTCATTTATTTCTAAAAGACTATTGATAAATTGTTTATTAATACCTGGTACTGCTAAATCTAATTCTTGTTCATTAAAATTTCTCATACCAAATTCTGCTTCTGTATTTAAATTATTCCATTTAGTATCTCTGTCTGAAAGCAATTTATTATCATCAAATTTTCTTTTATTACCACTTGCATAAATTACAGAATTTTGACTATAGCCAGATAACATTGCACTAGCTTGTATTTTGTAAGGAGCAGGAACAGAATCTAATAAAGTTTGAGCATAAGTATCTACTGCTGCTTTCATTTTATCTGGATCCATTGCATAATCATTTCTAAATTTTTCAAATTGATCTCTAGTCTTAATTTGAAAATCTTGAAAATAATTTGCTTGAGCAGTTTGATCTGCTTCATTTTGTAATCTATTTAATGTAGGTTTAAAAGAATCAAAAGCTATACTTGCATAACTTTTAGCAGGTACATATGGAATATTACCACTTGGAGCTTTAATTGTAATTTGTGATCCTTCTTTTTTTAATGCCATAATTAACCTTCGTATAAATCTTTTTTAGCTTTATATTCATAACCAGCACTTGCAATACTAGTCCATCCACCAAATTGTTCTTTACGTCTTTGTGATGCAGCAATGTCTTGAGCATAACCAATATCACCAACTTGTGTTCCTACATTTAATCTTATTGTTGCAAGATCTTTTTCAAATGTTTTAGTTATATCTTTTTGTATATTTAAAAATGATCTACTATCCATTGAAAAACCAGAACCTGCTTGAGTTGCTTTATTAGCAGCAATAGCAGCAGCATATTGTTCTCGTCTATTTGCTGCTTCTTCATCAGCAATTCTTTTAGCAGCTTTCTTTTGAGCTTCATATCTTTGTTGTTCTATTTCTGCTTGTTTTTTAGATTCTTTAATATCGTAAACTGCTTTAGCTGCAGTTACAACAAACATAGTTACTGGATCAGCACTCATGCAAAAACTACCTCCACTGACATACCCAAGATTTTAATTGGTAAAGGATCATCTTGGCTAATTGTTACTGTTGGACTTTTACTATATCCTAAAAAGAAAAATTCTTTTTTATCTGTTACTGGAGTGAGGTCAGAGCCACCTTGAAAATTAACTTGTTGTATAACTAAAGCTTTAGAGGTGCTGTCTGCTGCTTTGATTGTCATATCAAGGGTAGTGTTAATATCCACAATGGCTCTTGAGATTCTTCTTGGTAACCCAGTTAATGGGCCTTCTGGTAATTCTTTATCAATTGGCATAGTTTCTATTATAGGAATATAATTAAATCCAATTTTAAGTCCACTAGATTTTGGCGCACTTATTAATGTAATTTGATCTGAGCTTGATACTGTAAATGAACCAATTGAACTATTTCCATCAATAATATTAATATCTTCATTTGTATAAATACCATTTACATCATGTAAAAATCCTTTTTCTAAAGTAATTACAGCATTATCAGCAGGTGTAACAACTAATGCTTGATCTAAACTTAAATCGTATGATCCACCACCATTATTTGTAACAGCTTGTATAATATATTCTGTAGTATCACCTGCAATTTTAAATGTTTCATTAATTTGTGGATCAGAAGTAAATCCATCAACAGCTAATACAGAACCAGTTTGACTACCACCATTTACTAATGGTGTTCCTCTTTGATTCAATGTTGAAGCTGTTTGGCAATCTAATGTTTCAGAATCATCATCTGCAAATTTTTCTAAAGTATAAACAGTAGATCCGTCTAAAACTCTTTTAGCAATAATAATTAAATTTTCATTTAATGAAATAATTGATTGTATATAATCTCCATTTCTAGTAGACCATTGTGACCAACCTGCAATTTTTTCATCTCTTACAGAATGAAAAACAGATAATGTACCAGGATATGTAGATCCATTATTTAAAAAAAATGCATATTGTTCTGGTCTAGTATTATTACCTTTCATAATTGCAATTTCTTTTGGTGAGTCAATTAAATGTTGTGCAAGAATAGATACAGCAGTAGATTTATAACCATCTTCTAAATCAGAATAAACAAACTCTCTAACTGCTTTACCATTTTTTTGAACAAAGCCTGTTGCTTGGTCAAACATATGTGGTGCTGTTCTAGAAATACCATAAGGTGTTTGTCTTAATACACTTATATTAGCAGGAGTAATTGTATTATCAGTATTATCTGGAATATAATATTCTCCACCATCAGTAAACACTTGTAAATCTTTTCCAGATAACATATGTCTAATTTCGTTAACTGCATTACCTGTTATATCAGAATCTATTGCTTCCGAATCTAATCCAGTACCTACATCAAAATTAAAATAATCTCCAATATGAGATGCAACTATTCCAGCAGGTCTAGACTTAAAACCACCTAACCATAATCTATTATGATGAAAAGTTACTGCTTGAGGATAACCTCTATGATCTGAAATAGCTTCTTCTTCCCAATTAAAATGAGGCCCAGCTCCAGCAGATACAGCTTCTACAATAGTAACTGTAACTACAGTACTAGAAGTATAACCTGTAATTTTCATTTGAGATCCATCTACTCTTAAGTAGTGTCCTACACAAGAAGGAACAAATACACCAGAACTTGCAGTTACTGTTCTTCCTGTACCTGTTGCACCAGTAGATAATGTTAATGTAACTAATGCATCATCATATTTGTAAAATGGTGCTAATATTTTATTAACTCCAGAAACAGCAGGTGTATCTTCATCTATTTTAAATGCAAATTCTCTAACAATAAAAGATGATGCTGATTCTCTAAATATTTCTCTAATTGGATTATTTCTATGTGTTACAAAAATAGTATCACCAAATTGTGCAAAGTTTAATTCAAACAATTGAGCTGTAGTCCAATTACAATTTGTTGTATAATTACTTGTTAATGCTGTACCACTTATATTATAAACATCCATTCTTTGATTAGATAATGCTATAATAGCTATTTCATCATCAGAAAATATAAATGGTATTAATCTTGCTTCTGCAGGTAATGTTGCAAGATAAGAAGTACCAGGTCTTCTCATTAAACCACCTTCTGCTAATAATGCAAAATTTCTACATTGTTTAGCGCCTTGAAAATAAGATGGTACGTCTGTTCTTGTAGCTAATAAAGGATTAAGCTCACCAGACGAAAAATTGGTTATAACAGTTTTTAATGTTCTTCCCATTAAACATCCGTTCTGGTAGATCTTCTAAGATTAATAAATCTATTAGTATCTAAAACCTTTGTAGTAGTTTCTTGTGCATCAATATTTTTAGCAATTAAAAATTGTCTTTCTGCTAGTTCTTTAAACTGTCTAATCATTGCAGAATCTCTAGCAACAGAACCTGCAAATATAGATGCTAATTCATATTCTAAAGCAAGAACAAAATGAGGTGGAAAGTATGCTTCATCTACTCTGTAAATGTAATCCATAATTAATGTACTATTAGAACCATAGCCATTAACATAAATATAGTCTTTGTATCTTGAATAAGGAATTACAATATCATTAACTGTTATTGTATTTATTTGTAAAACTTCTGGATCACTTGGTATTTGATAACCATAATCATATCTTCCAGTAGGAGCTGCTGCTAATAATGATAATGCTTTTTGAGTTGTAGAAAATCTCCATCTACATCTAGTAAGAGCAGCTTTTGTAATATCTTCGTAAATGTTACTGGCAACTAATGCTTCTGTGCTTCCATCAGAAAAAGATGTAATAGGTTGTGCACCTATCATTACTAAAGCTCTTGCACATATATCAATATTTGTTGTTGCCATAATTTATAAAAAAAAAGATCTAGGGGGATTTCTCCCCCTAAATCGAATTAGCTTTATGCTAATTTTGCAGTTGTTACAGTAGTCGCACCACTTGCTGATGTAACAGTAAGTAGATCTGCTTCTGGAGTTCCACCGATTCCGATAGAACAAAGAATTAAATCACCTTGTTTCAATTCAGCATATGCGCTGTTAAAGTAACCACTTGCAGTTACAGTTGCGATAGCATCTCCGTCAGTGTAAAACCAAAGAGAGTTGCCACCCATCTGAGCTACCTTTTTAATTGGATTATCAGTTGCGTAAGCCATATTATTATATCTCCTTAATTATTACTCTGCACACTTCTGTATTCTAATACCATCAGAATCAATTAATACACCACCTATAGAAAGCATAGATGTAATTAAGTGAGAAACTTTTTCTGGTATATAGTTTACTTCAGTTTTAACGTCAGAACCAATTCCCATACCAATTGATGATTTATGGAAAGCTACAGTATGTCTATCAGTTGCACCAGAAGTTTCTAGTCCACTGTGAACAAACCATAAGAATCCTAACCATCTCTTAGCAGTCATACCACCAGCATAAGGAAGTTCACTTTCTCCCACATACTCGACTCTTGAGAATTGATCTAGGTTGATTAGGTCAGACCATTGTTTAGGCCCAACTACCCAGTATCTTTGTTGATCATCTGGTACGTCATTAGTATTGAAAAGTTCCATCATAGCTTGAGCTTTTCCTAGGTTCATTCCAGTACCTGTACCTGATGAGTTATTAGCAAGTTGAGTTGCGTTTTCCATTACAGAAGTAATTACGCTATCAGTTTTTCTACCTAATGCGTAAGCTGCTGAATTTGCAACTACTTGTCTTTCGTCAATGTTTACCTTTAACTCGTCTAACTTGTCAACGTAATCTGCTGCATAGTAATCAGTTAAAGTTGCGCTTACATTGCTGTGAGCTAGATCCATTGCAACTACTTCAGCATGTCTTGCTTTAGTGTTTGCAGAACCTTTTGCAACTTTCTGAAACTTAACAGTATTACCATTAACACCGTTCACAGTTCTTGTTAGGTTCTTTAACTTAGAACCCATTCTTTGATAAGCCATGTGAACTTCAGCTTCGAATTGAGTTATAAAGGCATTTGTTATTGATGTTGCCATTTATTTTCCTCGTTGTTAAGTTATTGTTAGTTACCGATTATCTTTTTAATGCAGTGGATTGTTATCCAGTTAAGGGCAATCATTTACATTCTAAAGGTCTTGATATGTTGATATTGTATAAGTGTTATTCTTGACAACGCACAATTATATCCATCTTTTAGGAATAGTTATAACTTCTCCAAATTCTATTGTGCCATCTTTATCTTGAGAGTATGTACCAAATAAAGTTATATAATCTTTGGTATCTTTATAAATCCAAAATTCACCTGTTTTACAAACTGCTGGTTCTGCAGCTTCCATTTGAGCTACAGATAACCAACCAGTTTGCGAAACACAGTCAAGCCATTTTATTGGCTTATTAAGTTTTTTAAACTTAAATTTATGCTTGTTTTTGACCTTTGTAAGCCTTTTCATATAATTCAGTTACTCGTTTTACATAAGCAGGATCACGTCTACTTGAATCCCAATATCTAGGATCTTTAAGCATTGACTTAAGATCATCCATATCAGCAGATACATCTACTTGTGTTTGTGATGTAGGCATACTGCTATCTTTAGTTAGTTTCATAACTTCTTCTAGAGCTTTAACTCCTTCAGAAGTTGATGCAAAACTAGAAATAGCATTATATGAATCTGGACTTAAATGTTTTTTAGACCAAAGTTCTGCAGCTTCTATTCTTTCTCTGCCATTATCTCCAAGTTTTTGTACTTCAAGATCAGCATTAGGAAGACTAGAAATAGCATTTTCTACAAATACTTTTACACCTTCATCATATTGTTCTTGAGATAAACCTGCATTTTTTGCAGTATTGTTCCACCATTGTACAATAGGCATATCATTACTAATATCTAATGATATATTTTGATCTAATTCTGGAACATTTAATTTATATTCTTCTGGAACCTTATTTAGTTTTTCATTTTCAAGATCAGTTCTAATTTGTTTAGTTAGATCTTCTGTTCTAGAACCTAATTTAGATTCTAGTGAGTTATAAGATGAAGCTAAGTTTTCAATATTAACTTCATTCTTTTCAGCATTCCAAAACTTATCTTGAATATATTCTGGTTTAGTTACCTCTGAAGGTTGTTCAGTGGCGACTGGTGCTGTATTAGCATTATCATCTGCCATCATTTTCTCCTTTTGTTATACGCGTTTTAATTACTCCAACTAAGAATCGCATACCTTCTAAGTGGAATAGTCTGTTGCTATCTATATTTGGCCCAGCAACAGCTTCTATTGTTATTGATTGCAAATAGTTTAAAACTTTTTTTGCTTCATCTCCTTTGAAGACATTAGCAAAATGTTTATTTAAAATCTTTTCTTCTTCAGTAGATCTTACGTAACCGTCTATACTATTTGTTATTTTGGGCTTCTCTTTCTCTAGATCTTTCCACGACATACTATGCTCCTGGTGGAGCTTCACCTCCTTCTGGTGTTGATTGCATTTGTTGTAAACGATTAACTAGCTCTTGTTGTTCTTCTTCGTTTCTAATTAACTTCTCTGGTAAGTTCATTTTTTCAGCTAGATATTTTGCAGTTGTATTTTGATCCACAATTAGATTAACCATTTGTGGGCCAAATGTTGCTCCAATAATTTCATTAAATCTTGTTACATCAGCAACATCTTGTAAATGTTGAGCTTGAGCTAATGGTGATCTTGGAGCTATCTTAACTTCCCTACCGTTTACTTTAGGGATGTCTATTCTACCTTGTTTAGATAAAATTCTAATTATTCTTTTTAATAATGGAGTTATTAATTCAGATTGAAGTCTACCAAAAGATGAACCAATTTGTCTTGATAAATCTGCCATTCTTTCAGAAACTTCTGTTGCTGTCATTGGAGTTCCTTCTGGTCTTCCAAGAGCTTCCATGTATAAAGCTTTTTTAATATTCTGCCTCATATCATTTAATACTAATTGAGCTACATCAAAATTAGATGCTGATTGTATTGGTACTAAACCTCTACTACCAGGAGCTACTGGTATTAAAGATCCAGGTACTAATGAAATATTATCTGGATTAATTACACCATCATCTTCATAAGTATAAACACCAGACACAGACATTTGAGCATTTTGTAAAATTAATTCAATTGTTAGATTACAAGTTTTAATTGCTGACATAGCATTAAATACTGGCCCTCTACCATAAACTTCACCAGAAGCTTTATTCCATCTAAATACTAAATATGGATTTGAACCTTCTCCTTCAAACATTTCTTCAAAAAGAATATGTTTAGGATTTTCCATAAGAATACACATTTTATATTTTTCAACATTTTCTTCGTGTATTTTATAAACAGCTTCAATAATTTTAATTTTATTTTTATTTCTTAAAGGATCAAAATTTTCTGGTAATTTAGCTTTAGGATAAAGTATTTTAATTTCATTAGGTTTACAATATCTAGTTCTGTAAACAGAATCTATTACACCATCTGGCCCAGTATTTAAACAAACTCTAGTTAATGGTACTGCTGTAAATTTAATTGGATTTACTGCATCACCTTCTTCAACAAGCATAACACCTGTACCAATTGCAAGATCCATAAATGATTCATGTATCTCTTGGTTAAAGTTTGATTGTTGTAATAATTGAAATACATATTCTGTAATTTTATCTAACTCTAAATTAATGTTTGCTTTTTGTTCTTGTGGTATTTCAGATCCTGCTTGAAAGTCTGCCCATCTAGCAAATGTTGGAGTTATACCTGCTTGTAATCTAGATGCAAATTCTTGTACACCTACTACAGCAGTTTCATCAAAAATTTTATCTGTTCTTTTTTGACCAGGAGCTTCTTCATAAAATGATTCTCTATTTGGAAGGCAGTATTCATATGCTTCTTCAAATTTATCTTTCCAATAATCTTTTATGCTTTGAGCTTCTTTATATTTTTTTAAAATTTCAGATGCTCTATCTTGAGTACCATAATTTATTTCTGAGTTATCTAAATAATCCATTAATTAAAAAATCCTCTACCTCCAGGTCTAGCAAATAATGACCTAGATGATGTTATTGATAATCTTTTTTTCTTATATGCATCAGCTTGTTCAGCAGCAGCTTGATCTTTTTCTGCTTGTGCTGCTTTTTGTATTGCAACATTCTCAGCTTCTATTTGAGCTTGAGTTTTACTTTGTGTTTGCCCACCCCCGTCACCACCAGTAGAAACCTGGTTACCATAAGCATCTGTTTTACCTGCCATTCTATTTTCCATATATCCAGAATAAACTTCATTTTGTTTTTCAACAGACAGTTTATCAAATTCTTCTTTAGTGTAACCAATATTTTTTTTAGCTTTTGATGAAGTTAAAACTTTTGTAGTAAAAAAATTTCCAGTATATTGTGCACCTTTTTGTAAAGGTTTATTTAAAACACTTGTAATAACTTGTACAGAAGGTGGCCCTTTGCCTGTAGATCTTCTTACATTGTAAGCACGTTGATCTTGAAAAGCTTGTGCTTTTTCTTCAGCAATATCTTTTTCTCTTGTTTTCGAATATTGAGTAGTTAGTCCTATTTCTCTACTTGATTTATAAGTATTATTATTAGAACTACCACCTGTATTACCACCATCACCACTCATAGAAATTCCTTTTTATCAGATTTATTCCAAAATCGCTTATATCCAGCTTTACGCAACGCACAATATAATTGCCAAGGAGTAATAATATACCATCTAAAAAAACCTATTAATCTCATTATAAAAGATACACAGCTTAATTCTTTAATTCTAAACAAATGCCAATCTTCTTTTACTGGACATACAAGTATTTCATAGTCATACAAATAAGCAAAAAGGTTCTTGGATTGTTCTTTATTCAAGATAGATGTTTTAATTCCTGCATGTGTAAATTCTAAATGTTCCCATGCATCTATAGTGTCTATGTATTTTAAGGCTCCACAATGACCAAATCCATGTGGAGGTTTCCACCACCATATCCACTTAGCAAATCTTTGTGTTCTTTCATTATGGAAATAAACTAACCATTCCTCTTGAATAGATCCCATACTTTCCTTTTCTGTGTTTTTTGTCCAGCAAATACATCCCATTCTTTTTTAGCAATTACAGGTTTACTTTGTGACCTACCTGCTAATAAAGTTCTACCTTCACCAGCACCCATCATTAAATATTGTAATGCATCATGAACGTGAGAGTATCTATTTTTAAATGGCTTCTCATCATATCTATCTCCAGATGTTTGAAGTCTTCTATAATGATAACCACCACTAAATCCTTTTTTTAAATTGACACATTTTGGATCAATTATAAATCCTGCTTTACCATCTATAAGTCTTTGCAAAGCAGTATCTACAGAATCTATTCTCAAAGCAACATCATTAGATGGTGCAGGTACAGCTTTTAATCCATAATTTCTCATAATAGAAAAAGGAGTTCTTTCATCTGTTTGTGATCTAAAATCTCCAGCAGGATCTCCAAATATTTGTACATCAAAGTTTTTATAATTTTTAGCTATCTCACCTCTTAGTAATTCAGAAAATCTAACAACACCCATATCAAAACAAACAAGTTCATTTAATATATTCCATCTACCTAATGTTGTCTTTTGACCAAAGACAGCAGCAGGTGTTAAACCAAAGTCAATTCCAATAAATAATGTTTGATTTACATTTGGTTTTAATTGTTCTGGAGCTATATGTAATTCTTGTTTAAAGTTAGGATATACAGGTTTACCTTCTTCAATAGATCCTAATTTGTTTAATACATAAACATCTATCCATCCTTTTGTTTTACCTCTAATAATATTAGGATAGTATTTAGGTGTTAAGTTTTTTTTATTTTCTGCATTTTCATTTGGAACATATTCTTCTGTAAATCCTTCTTTGTTTTTCTTTTCTATTAAAGCAGGTGGTTGTGTATGAAAACTCCAGTTGTCTGGTTTAATTAACATAAGAGCTTCATCTCTTGAAATGTGATCTGGTACAGGAACATCACCTGCCATTATTGGCCACCAATGATCTTCTTCTGGTGCATTGGTATCAGCTATAACTCCATACCATGTAGCACCACCATCTCTCATAGAAGGATAACGACCTACCCTCATAGTACAAGCATCTATAATTGATTTAGGTATTTCTCTAGCTTCATTTACCCAAACACCAGTAAGTTCTAAAGATAATAATTTTTTGACATCTTCTGGTCTATCAAGAGCTAAGAATATAACTTCTAAATCTATATCACCTTTTATTATTTTATGAGTATAAGGTACAGACCAAGCAAAGTTTCCCCAAGTATCTTCTGGAAACCAATCTAACCAAGTTTTAATTGTTGTTGTTTTTAATTGTGGGTTTGTATTTCTTATTACTGCCCATCTTGATTTACGAACACCTTGTTCGTTTTTATTTTGTAATAATGCTCGTCTAAATATTTCTATACAACAAGATACAGATTTACCAGATCCAACTGGGCCCCTTAAACCTCTAAAGAAGTCATCAGACTTCATAAAAGATTTTAATATTTGTCCTTCTGGTTTGTATTGAAAATTAATCGACATTTGTACCTACATTAGCTTTTAGCAGTTTGTAGATAGTTTCTTCTCCAAAAGCTTCTACTAATTTATCAGCTTCATAGTCAGTAATCATATGTGTTGGATAATGTTTAAGATGTGTTTTTTTAACTATTGCTCTTAATCTTCTTCTATCCTTTAAACTTAAATTATTTAGAAAACTCATAAAAAATTAATACTACTTAATTCATCTTGTTCTATAACCCTATCTCTAACAATATCTAGTATTTGTTTTTCTGTACCATATTTATTTTCAAAATTTTTTTTATCAAGATGTATACCAGTATTGCCTTGGTGATGTTCATAACATAATGGAATTACTTCAAAGTGTGAGCTTCTTCTTCCCATACCTACATTACCTGTACCATTGTTTCTTATATGATGTAATGTTGCAGGACTTTGGCAGACAAAGCAACCTAACTCAGCTACTTTGTCCATCCAAATTTTTTCTTCTTTGGTAGCCACTACTTTTTCTTTTTGGCTGCCATTATTTTTTTCTTTAGAGCTGTAGGTAAAGTTTTTTGCTTTGCCGTCATTCCACTGCTTTTACTTGCAGGTCTTCCTCTTTTTGAACCGTAGGTTCCTTTTCCATAAGGCATTTTTTTTCCTCCTCTGTTATTTCATAATATGTAGCTCTACATCCATCTGGAATAGCAGCACTACATTTCTGCATAGCTATAACATCATTATCAGCAGAAAACAATATTTCTTTTTTCAAAGTATCACCTTGCCAAATTTTAACAATGTAGTTCATTGTTAGGCTCTACTTTTTTTTGCTGTCTTTGCCGATTGTTTAAATGCTTTTAATGTAGGTGCACCTTTTGCTCCAGGTTTTCTCATAGATTCACCTGAGCCTTTTTTGATTCTTTCTCTTTTTGCATGTATGTTAGCATACAAACCTCTTTTAGCCATTTTATCTCCTATGCCTTTTTTTTATTATTATTTGCAAAACTTCTTGCAGCAGCTACCGAACCAAATCCCCATGCTTTTAATGCTAAAGCTTTTCTTGTAGGTCTGCCTTTGCTATCTTTCATTGAGCCTTTCATTCCTGCAAACCTTGCAGCAAATGATATTCTTCTTGGATTCTTTCCAGACTTTACAGGTGCTTTTAAATTAGAACCTTCTGTTCTTTTGAAGAAGGCTCTACCTTTTGCATTTAAACCACCTTTTGGATTTTGATATACTTTAGCTACCATAAATAAACTTTACCTTTGGGTAAAAAAAAATAAAACGCACTTACTTTCCTTGCCGATTATATTTTTTAAAATCCCTTTTCTTAGCCTTGTTCATTGAACTTCTTTTAGGCTTTCGACTAGATATACTAGTCCTTTTGTATTTCGCCCTTGTTTCATGGGCAATCTTATTGAGATCGAACTTTTTCTTAGCCATGTGTCATTGATTACCTTAGTGTGTGCTTAAAATCAACTCTGTTGTGTGTGTAACTCCACTAGTCATCTAGACGATGGCGTTTTTGCCCCCACCCCCTCGTTCCGAGTGGGGCAAATGTCGGTACTCTGTACCGTCACTTTTTAAGAAAGGTCGATGTTAATCTTAATGTCCCCTTGGATATTATGTGCTACCTTATCTGGCGCTCTCAGTCCTACTCTGTCGAGTATGTCCCTCGAGGCTTCGAGTTGCACATACTCTGACTTAGCTCCAGAAGACAGGTCGATAAGTTTCCTACTCGCTGACACTGCACCTAGTCCAAGAGTTCGAGCTATTGCTTGTTGCATATAGGTCTGTACTTTTGGAAGTCGTAGTGTGCGAGAAGCACTTACTCTCCCTGCTTCTTCGCTTCCTTTGCTTGAATATCCTGCTGTTTTAGCTGCTTCCTTGATACTACATCCAGTTGTTACGATGGTATCTACTAGCTTCTTCTGTTTCTCTGTTAGTTCGCTCATATAACGCTTTTCCTATTCTACCCCTAACTGTTCGTAAGGGTTAGATTTCTACTTGTCAAGCTTTATATTCGCTCACTTGTCGTGTTGGCTACGCACAACACTCTATCTAGTATAGATAAGAATAATGCGACAATCGGGCTCTAGTTCATTAACTTCACTCATTCGAGTATTGAC
>Ga0222719_10004070_pt1 | contig 12878 bp, 20 predicted proteins | sample C33_34DmetaG_FD_165039 | JGI IMG/M metagenome (GOLD analysis project Ga0222719, IMG submission 165039) | Estuarine water microbial communities from San Francisco Bay, California, United States - C33_34D | ecosystem: Environmental > Aquatic > Marine > Unclassified | place: USA: California...
ATGAAAAGTCTCACCTATAAAATTTATGGCCAAGTCGGGGACCAAGTCAGGAACCAAGTCAGGGACCAAGTCAGGTGGCAAGTCAGGGACCAAGTCTGGAACCAAGTCAGGTGGCAAGTCTGGAACCAAGTCGAGAACCAAGTCGAGAACCAAGTCAGGAACCAAGTCAGGTGGCAAGTCGATTGGCGAATTAGACGCTTGACACAACTCAAAATTTCGCATAAGATCAAACCAACATGAAAAGCTACATAACCAAAATCAATCAAATCATCTCTCAAATTGATGAAATTCACCGTGAAGTTATTGCCCAAAAGCCGTTTTACGACGAAGAAAACCATGAAGCAGCACTGGACGAATTGACTTCTGCCGCCAGCGATCTTGAAGACCTTTGCTATATCTTTGAGCGCGATGAAGCGTATCAAGATGCAAAAAACCAAATGAACCTCAACCTCTAATTAAAATGATTAAAAAATATTTTATTATCGCCGCCGCAATCGCAATCACTGGATGTAAAAGTGTACCAGATCAGGACACAACATACCACAAACATATTCCAAATAAAGTTGAATACGTTGTTAGTCTTGGTGGTGAAAATTGGGGACATAGCTTGATTACAGTAGATACTTTGTCAGAAGCTATTCAATATTACGAAACATACAAAGAAAGTCATGGAGACATGATTATTACTGAAATCAAGCATTATGGAGAAAAAAACATTGTTTCTATTGTTGACTAAACGTAAAACTTAACTTAATCTACTACCACTATGAACATCCCATACATTGTTACTGACAAGTCCGTTACCGTCATTGTTGAAGGCAAAGCCCTTACAATGAATCAAGATCATCCTAATTTTGATGTTGTTATGACATCATTGGACGACGAAAATACAACGCAGCAAGATATTAAAAATCTTTTTAATGTTGGTGCTGCGATTCAAGACTTGAGCGAAGGCAATATTGTTGTCAAAGATGGCGTTGCTTATTATAAGGGTGAAGAAATCAACAATTACTGTATTGATCGTGCAATTGCCTTTATGCGCGAAAACAAACCATACAAGGCATTGCTGAAGTTTTTTGATCGTTTGCAAGCCAACCCTTCCAAACGAGCAGTGAGCGAGCTTTATCGGTTTTTGGAGCATAAGAATGTGCCGATCACTCCAGATGGACATTTTCTTGCTTACAAGGGTGTTGACCTTAACTATATGGACAAATACACCCATAAGTTTAACAATAATGTTGGTCAAGTTCTCGAAATGATCCGCAACAAGGTTGACGATGACGCCAATGTTGGATGCTCCGCTGGATTTCACGCTGGTAGCTACGAATATGCCGACAGCTATTGTGGTCAGAATGGCCGTTTGATGCTCGTTAAAATTGACCCTGCGGACGTTGTTAGCGTTCCTCATGACTGTGAGTGCCAGAAGCTTCGTACGTGCCGCTATGAGGTCGTGAGCGAGCTTGAGGAGCGCAAGCCTCTGGAAGACTGTTACAATGACCAGTATGGTGACTTGGACTGCGATGAAAGCAACGAAATGTGCGAAGAGTGCAGTTACATTGGTGAAGCAGTATGCCCTTCTTGCGTAGAAGATGAAGAGTATGCCGATTCTACAGACAATCATGGCAATGTTCCTATCATGGACGAAGATGATGCGGTAGCGAGGGCTTATTCTGATGGATACAAAGCTGCAATGAGCAAGTTTCACAACAAGCGAGACAGTTCGGGTAAGTTTTGTAAGTGATGAAGTAGGTTATATGGGGGGCGGGATATATGTCCCGCCCCCCACAATAAAAAAGTTTTTTAAAATTTGTTCTTTGAAGGCTCCTGTAGCTTAAAGGTAAAGCAGCGGATTTATATCCCGTCATCCCAATGCGCTAGATAAGCGGTTGATCTTGGTTCGATCCCAAGCAGGGGTACCAAATTTCTAGTTGACAAAATACAAAATGTCAGCTAATATAATAACAGTTCTTTGATAGCAGGATGGAGAAGTGGTTATCTCGTCTGGCTCATAACCAGAAGATCGTGGGTTCAAATCCCACTCCTGCAACCAATTTGACTCGTTAGGCGAGCATCTAATCAATGCTCAAATGCGGCAAAGAATGATTCTCTTTGCTCTTCAATGAAGCCTCTGGAAGTTTCCGGGTGCTGAGAATGCGAGTCATACTTTGGACCCTTAGCTCAGTTGGTCAGAGCAGCCGACTCATAATCGGTAGGTCGTAGGTTCAAACCCTACAGGGTCCACCATTTAGCATGTCTGATGAGTCCTGATAGGACGAAACCCGAAAGGGTCACATGCTTCTGACCTTTGGAACGGTGTAAGAAGCCTATTTTAGAGATAAAGTTTTCGGCACGATCTGTCGTATAATTAATCTAAGATAGCTAGGTGTAATTTAAAAGTAATTAATTTAAATTCAACCGTTCCGCGCTTTTATTAAAAAATTTATGCTCCCGTGCGCCGAATTGGATAAGGCAACGGATTTCTAATCCGTCGAGTTTAACTCATTGTAGGTTCGAATCCTACCGGGAGTACCATTTTCCATCCACATTTTTCTTGCCTCCCACAAAATCTTACGTACCCTTTAGAAAAGATGAAAAGTCTCACCTATAAAATTTATGGCCAAGTCAGGTGGCAAGTCTGGGAGCAAGTCGAGGATCAAGTCTGGAACCAAGTCTGGCGGCAAGTCGGGCGGCAAGTCGGGCGGCAAGTCGGGCGGCAAGTCGGGGAGCAAGTCCTGTGGCAAGTCTGGCGGCAAATCTGGGAGCAAGTTATAACAACCTTAGATTCTCAATAACATTATTTACATTCTCAGCACGAATATATTTAATATTTAAAAAATACCCTTGTTCTTGCTGGGTAACAATATCATCTACAAAATCGAAAATAAATTTTTTCTTCATGTAGCGATAGTATAAGTCAACCATATCCTCTTGACAAAACACAAGATTACAGTATGATAAGTCATACTTTGAAACCATCAGCAAATGACGAAACATTAAACCCTCAGATGGCGGCTCGCAAAGCTCCGCTGGAACTATAAGGTTCATATAATATGTTACACATTTAATTTTTTTTGGGCGAGTGGCGAAGCTGGCTGAAACGCATGGGTCTTAAAAACCCATACCCAAGTGGTAAACATCGTGGGTTCGAACCCCACCTCGCCTACCAATTTAAAAATAAAAAATAAAAAATGAAAATCTACGAACTCACAGACAATAACTCAGGCAACGGTTTTGTCATTCTCAGAATCACTGAAGGTGAATTCAAAAATGTTGAATTTGCGTTTGACACAGTCAAGTTAAATGAGGGCGAGGATGAAAATGCGTCTAATATGACAATAAATTTTGATGTTTTGAAGTCTCCTGACCAAAGGTCTTGTCAAGATATGGAAAATATGGAATCATTTCACAAAATCATTGGAGATATAATTGTAGATATTTTGGAAGAGTATATAGATAGCAAGACGCCAACTTCCTGATAGTTAAGTGTAATATGGGCTGAGAATAGCCACGTCAGAAGAAATAGAGGGCGAAATGCCTAAAACTCTAAACTTCGGAGACGACGAGTTTTCAGATTAAGTTCTATTTAAAAATAAATCGAAACTCGCCGCAACAGGAGTATCGCTTGCGTAAACTTGTTGCGCTCTTAATCTAATGTCTGATTTGCCGGGAATTGTGACTGGAGCAAAGAAAACATCTTGATAAAGAGAGTCATTTACTCCAAACACTATTTGGGTTCTAAATGCTTTTCCAAATTGCCTTACATCTAGATGCATTTCAATAGCAACTGTTTGGTTTGCGAGCTTTGGAGCAGAACAAGTAATATCGCAAATATAAGCATTATAATTAGCAGGAACAGTATAAATAGCCATTTGTGTTTGCTGAAAAACAGGTTTTACCATCGACCTTACCATACTAGCAGATTGAGGAGTTCCAGCTGTTACAGTTCCAGTTCCATAACTGTAAACATTTCCATTTAAATCAGTAGATCCAGCATTAAAAGCCCCAAATACTCTTGAAAAAGTTCCTACTGGTACTGGAGTTTGGCCTGATAAATTTAAAGTAACTTTTTTATTTAAAAAATTTTCATCCAATCCTTGAACTGTAAATGAACCAGTGTCTCCGGTGTTGTTTGAAGAAATCCTAACAGTTTCACCGCTATCTGAACCAAAAGTGTACAACCCACCATAATCCCAAATATCTTCAGGATTAGTCGTCGTATCTATGTCTGAATTGTAGCCAAAATTACGAAAAACTTGGTCAATTGACTGCTCCCTTTTGAATTCTATAAGGCCCATACAAATAAATTACACATTTTTTCAAAAACTACTTGACAAACAACAAGATAATAGATAAATTTTTAATCCAAATTCTGATGAATACGAAGAATCTTAAAAAATATGTAGAGCTTTCAAAGTCTATGATGTCTCAAGATCATGGAGTAAGAACTTTTCATACTACTTTCGTTCTAAATAAAAGTAAAGTTGTAGCTATTGGGATAAATAATGTCAAAACTCATCCCGCTACTTTAAAATATGATTATTGCGGCCAAGTAGGACTTCATTCGGAGCTATCGGCAGTAATTAGATTGGGTAAAGAAGACTGCTCTGACTTAACTTTTGTGAACGTTAGAGTTAAAAAAGACGGCACTATTGGAACGTCTTTGCCGTGCAGAGGGTGTATGGACATGTTGAACCAAGTAGGATTTAAAAAAATTTATTTCACAAATGAAAAAGGACTCTTCCAAAAAATCGACTAACGGTAAAGGTGACAAACCTAGAAACTGCTTTAGCAAGCAATTCAAAGATAACTATGATGAGATATTCAGAAAGAAGAAAGAATCAAAGAAGGAAATTTAAAAAAATTATTTAAAATTCATCTTGTTGCAAACCCAAGTAACAGCAACAGTAACAGTAGCGATGATGGCAGAAAAATAATACTTGTAATTTTCAAGAATACCCACTCGCTTTTCAAGATGAAAATTTAGCTTTTTTATTTCTTTGATGTCAGAGGAAACATCATCTAGCTTTTGTTCAATTCTGGCGAACACGGCATTGTAACTATCTGGATTGTAACTATCCTTTTGCACTGGCATAGTATTATATATTACACTTAACATTTATGAACAACAAGCAAATTATTTACTCAATAGAAGATTTTAAATTTTTAAAAAATTTAGAAGACAATTGGCTAGGGATACTCAAAGACTATTACAGCATAGAGTCAAAATTAGAACAATGGTTTGAAAAAAATCTGCATGATGGTGGGTGGACAGTATTTTCAATTTATGGGTCAGAATATCAATCAGATCATAAAAGAAGATGTTTTCTTCCCAACGGTCAGCCTATTGCCCAAAATGTGAATTTGGTTCCTTTTACAGATAAAGTACTACAGACAATTCCAAAGTTAAAAGCGGCGGGATTCTCTAAATTGCAAGCTGGCAAAGTAATCTCTCCGCATGTAGGTTATCAGCACAAGCATTTTTTGCGGTGCCACCTTGGTTTACAAATCCCAAAAGGTAATCTTGGGTTAGATGTAGGTGGCGAGACTATAAAATGGCGACAAGGCAAATGCGTGGTGTTCGATGATAAATATGAGCATTCAGCATATAACTTCACAACTGAAGATAGAGTCGTATTATTGGTTGATTTCGAGCCTTAAACGCATATATTACAAAGAAATACCTGCTTGACAAATTTGGTATTTGCAATATACTACTGATACCCAAATCGGCGGGATTATGGAGTTAGCCTTATTTTCAATAGCCTTCTTTGTTACATTGTTGTCAAGAACCTTGGAAATACGAAGTAACAAGATGGATGACGCTAATGATTTGTTTCTCTGATAACCTTTTGCTTTTATCGAAGATTCTTGCTTTCTTACGAAAAACCCCCGTTTTCTTACGAAAAACCCCCTTTTTAATAAACACACATACCAATAATAAACACATAGATATATAAGATACAATAAAGAATAACAAAGGATAATAAAGAAGTATTTTTTAAAAAAAAATAATAGTGATGGTTATGGGCAAAATTTATATCCCCAAATATTAATAAATTTTTTTAAATTTTTAAATAATTTTTGCGCCTTTTTGGGCGTTTTTTGCTGTTTTTCGCTGTTTTTAGCAACAACAAACAAAAATAAACAACATTTGAATTGTTAATTGTGAATGATTTTTGGCGAAATAACTATTACAACATACTTTAATTGTGAAAGAAAGTTGGCGAAATAAACAAACTTGAAAATCAAAAATATGCAAAAACCCCAATGTTTATATACTTTTCTATAGGGGTAAATACAAAATAAAAGCCCCGAAATTTTTTTAAATTTTTTTAAATTTGCTAACAAGAAAAAGCGAAATAATGCTTGACAAATATCAAATATAGGTGACAATAGAATCGTATGAAACGACCCAAGACATATAACGTCACGTTTACCGTGAACACTGATGGCTCGACCTCTGTTGGAGATGCTTTCGTTCTTCGAAAGTACAACCAGCATCGTCGAGAGTTGATGCCGCTCAACAAGCGGCAGATGCAGACTGCTGTTCGTAGCCTCGCGGAAGCAGTCTGAGCCTACGGGCAAACACATGGCCCCCTCGTAATGAGGGGGCTTTTTTGTGTCTATTTGCTAACCAAATTTTTTTAAATATTATATATTTTTTATGTCTGTATTCTTGTATACTAATACTCTTAATTGTGAATGAAATTTTTTTAAATAATTGTGAAAAGGAAATTGCTAAATAATTATTGACAACAAATGAAAAATCATGTATAATGATTTGATTGTCTGATAGTGTAATGGTAGCACACGGGACTTTGACTCCTTTAGTCTAGGTTCGAATCCTAGTCGGACAGCCAATTGGGAAGTTAACTCAGTGGTAGAGTGCCTCGTTTACACCGAGATTGTCGGGGGTTCGAATCCCTCACTTCCTACCATTCTTTGTGTAAGTTAAATAAACATGACATCTTTTTTAGGCTTCGTTTATACATTCTGTTTTGTAGTTTGTTATTGGCCCCAAATTATAAAGTCAATCAAAACAAAATCAGTAGAAGATGTTAGTTTGTCTCTTTTTTTACTTTCTATAATTGGATATATTGCGGCCATAATTTATACAATTTTAAAAATTGGCTTTGATTTTTGGCTTTTAGCCAACTATGTTTGTGGTTGTTTTAGTTCAATTGTAATGGTAATAACTTACTTCAAATACAAAAGATAACACGCCAAATAAAGACTACTACAATATATAAATTGTTGTATGTAATATTTTTTTTAAATTGTAAACAAAAAAATCACAAATAAGCGGCCTGATCGCAGGACATGTTTACAAAAATCAATTCTATCGACCTGTTTGCAACATATGTCGATGAGAACGACAGATCAACGATATATGTCGATAAAACTGAAATTCATTTGATTGTGGCATACAATAAAAACAATACAACACATATATAAGAGTAGTAGGGTACATATCATATCATAATAAAATTTTAAAAAATTTTTTAAAAAATTGGGGGGCTTGATACATCCAAAAACAGTAACAAGAAACCCCGATTAAAAAAATCGAAAAAAAAATTTGACTCCCCGCAAAAACTGATTTAGTTTATTGTCAGTTATGAAACTCAACAAAGATGGAACTCCACGCAAGAAAGGATCTGGTCGCCCCAAGGGGTCAGTTTCCTTTACCTCATTCACACTCAAGCAACTGTCAGAGCAACTACCAGAAGGTGCGCGTATTGTCGTGAGCCGTATCTGGGCAGACAATCTGAATCTTGCTGGTGGCGACACTGCCACTGTCACCGCTCAACCAAAGATTCAAGTTGCAACTGCCGTCGCTGAAGAATCTTCGTCGCCAATTTCGGTGCAAGAAATTAATTTGGACGATCTGTGATTTGTGGGTTGACACAAACCAAAAACCAAGTATGATGACAAACATGACAAACAACTACTTCAAAAACATCGTCGGTCAGGAAGCCGCCAAAGAAATTCTGACCTTTCGCATCAACAACTACAATCGTTCGGGACACATTCCTCATACGTTGTTCAATGCTCCCAAAGGCACTGGCAAGACTTTGCTCGCTCGCACCGTTGCTTCCAATCTCAAGCAGAATGGTAAAGCCAAGAAGTATGTCGAGATCAACTGCGCTACTGTCAAGAACATGAAGCAGTTTTGTGAGCAGATTTTGCTTCAGCACGTTGTTGACCGAGACGTTACAGTCCATTTTGACGAAGCGTCTGAGCTTCCAAAAGACGTTGAAATGGGCTTGCTTACCATTCTCAATCCAAATGATTCTCATCAAACCACTTTTAGTTATGATGAGTTTAATTTTGACTTCAACTTTAATCGTCAGTCGTTTTTGTTTTCGACAACTGAAGCGCACAAAATGTTTCATGCGCTCAAAGACCGATTGAAGCGCGTTGACCTTGAGAATTACTCGCCACAAGACATTCAAGGAATTGTAGCGTTGTATCTTGACAAAGCCAAGGTTAACTACGACAAGAAAGTGCTGCCAGAAATCGCCAGCGTTCTTCGTGGCAATGCTCGTCAGGCAGTATCAATTGCAGGAGACATTAGTGACTTTATGCACGGTAAGTCTACCAAGTTTGGCGACACTCAATGGAACAAGATGAAGGCAAGTCTTCATATCAATCCTCTGGGGATTTCGCCCACTGAACTCAACGTGCTTCGCGCTATCAGTGAACGATCAGGAACTTCCCTCACGCAGCTTAGTGCCATCACTGGCATGAGCCGCGAGTCGCTCCAAAAAGATGGAGAGACATTCCTCCTTCAGAACCAACTGATGGAGATTCGCACCCCCGGTGGACGCTGCATTACAGCACGGGGAATCGAATTGCTCGCCAAGATCGACGGGCCAAAGACTGCGTAGCAGGGAGAGGCGGGAATAGAGTCGTAGGAGAACTACGAACAAGGGTTTCATGTTTGTCCCTTCATTGAACACCCGTCTCATTTTTTCTATTGACACAAAACAAAACATAATGTAAATTCTTCTTATTATGAAAAACGAAATTGTAAAGCGGGTTATTACTGGATTTGTTGTCCAAACTTTTCAAAACGGCGAGTGCATCCATCAGGAATTCGTAGGCGACGATGATACCTACGAAGATGTTTATGGCGATACTCTTGATTACGCTGATTATTCTGATACCCACAATTATCCTACGGAAATGTGGAGTCCAATATTGAAAGAGGAAATAATAGAAAAATGCGCTTCAGCCCTTTGTAAATAATATGATGAATACTAATACAAATAACTTGAATAACATTGTTATTGTATATGATTCAAATAAGAAGAAATACTTGGGGCTGTTAGGGTCATATACAAATAATAAGAATAATGCAGTAATGTATAAAAAAAGAGATTCTATTGGATTATTAAAATGTAATAAGAATTTGATGGTTGAAAATGTTGATTGACACTGAACAAAAAGTTTGGTAGAGTATTTTTAATATAAAACAATCACTTGAAAAAGGTAGACTAATGAATATCATTGACGAAATTATGGAAAAGCAGCACGGGTTCGTTGCCCATGAGCAGATTGACGAAATCATTGCTCACGACCGCTTTTTTCAGCTTTTGGTGCGAACCGGATCGGGTAGGTTCGTTTGTGCGGCTCAGTATGTCAAGCACTACGTTAACATTATCAACGAGTCAACTGATTACGTTAGAGACGTTTCGATCCCGGCGACCATGTAAATTATGTTAGCTTTAGCAGTGTTTGTTATAATAGTAGGATATTTATTGTGGGAGACTTCATAAAAATATTCCCCCAAGTAAAGCACAATTGCCAAATAACAACGGGTAAATAATAAAAATGCCCACAATTACTATAATTGCCAAATAACAAGCCTCAAATATAAAGCCATAAAAACAATAGAAAAAAAGTAATATAAGTGGATTATTAATGTTTATAACTACTTGATAATCAACGACTTACGCAAGCCGCCCCCCCGCCGTGCGTAAGTCCTTGATATTCAACGACTTACGAGGCTATTTTTTTTCTTGACAGACTACTCTTCGTAGCTGCCGTCGAGCCACTGATCTTCCATGCCTTCGTAGGCGTAGTCGTCAGCCTCCATCTGATTGTAATCCGCGAAGTCGTCCGTTCCAGAACCGTCTCCCGGCCAGCCGCCGCCATCATAAGACTCGGAGTCTTCGCCCCGGCGCAAGCAGGAGCCGCAGATAGAGTAGCGGTTGTGAACCGGCAGCACCGCGCCACAGGTGCAGCGCATATTGAGTTGACGACCGGATTCATCGAAGTCTGGGCAGCAGCCAGCTTCGTGTCCACAGCAAGGGTAATCTTCACAAGCCATAAGAGTGATAGTATAGGGTTAGGGGTTGAACGTCAAGCCTCCATCGCTTCATAGCGATGAAAGATTTCGCGAGCAGCAGCCCACGCTTCGTCGTAGGTAGGGAACGTGGCGGACAGAAGTCCGGTGACGAGATTGAAGACGAGGAACGAGTCGCCGTCCTGCTCGATCTCCGCATAGGGAGAAATTGAAGTATTGAAGTAAGTCATCGTATGCTTAACCATGAGATAACTATAACAGAAAAAGCCTGACAGTCAACCCTTAAAATTTAAAAAAATTAAAAAAGATTTTGCTTGACACGTAAACCCTTGATATTCAACGACTTACGCACGACGGGGGGCCGGGGGCGCGTAAGTCCTTGATATTCAACGACTTACGTCGATTGACCTTAGCAAGAATCATGCCAAGAAGCCGGGGGAAAATCCCCCCGGCTTTCGTGTTTTTTACTTGACAAGCCGCAGCGAGCGAACCTTGTCAACGTAGGCGTTCACAGTCACCTTGTCGGCATTTGCCAGATCAGCATCGTGCGCGAAGCCATTGAGCTTTTCAGCAGTTTGGACAACCCGCATTCCGTTATCGGTTTTACAGATGGCGCGAACGGCGGTGCCGTGGTAGTTGTAAATGCGTCCGTTGAATACTTTCATTTTTTTCTTGCCTTTCTTTTTTTTGTTTGATGTTAGGAGCGGGGCATTCGCCCCGCTCCGTTGGTTGGTTGATTGTTAGTTCGATGAGAGGACCGCTTCAGCGGGAAGCGGATTGATCCACTCGCCAAGCCCCTTGGTTGCCATCCGATTGAAGTTGGAGAGCAAGCCGGTGGACGTTTTGTGCGCGTATTCAAAGCGGTCACCTTGAACATGGTGCGTCAGGTATTCGGTCCCGGCGTTGTAGAGATTCCACAAAGTCCGGTCAGCGTCAGTCTTGAAGTTGGGCGAAGACCAGATCCCGGCAATCCCCTTGCGGATAGTGCCAGAGATGACCTTAGCCTTCTCCAGACGATTGAGCATGTTGATGCCTTGAAGTTGGTCAACCTTGATGGTCGCCATCTTGTCGAACACTCCGCAAGCAGAGTTGAAGCGTTCCAGAGCAGTCTGCACAGCTTTGGAGATGAACCCAGTGTTGATGTTGAGCGAATGTTTCGAGGTCATCGAAATGTCCTTCTCCATCGTAGTCATGCCATTGGTGCAAACAAGCCGCAACGCGCCAACCGCGAACGACAAACGCAGGGTCTTGTCGAACGAATTTTGGACTGTAAGCCGCATCCCAACATCATCGCCAACCTTCAGGGCCTTGGTGCGATCCTTGAAGTCGTAGGTCGCATAAAGTTTCTCACCGTTACCAGTGACAATCATCTTGCGCTCAAACTTGCCAAGGTCAGACTCAAGCGAGTCAAACGCTTCTTCAGCCGCGCCAACCACATCACGATTCTGGATCAGACCATATTTGTCGGTCGTGTATCCAATGGCTTCGCCAGTGTCAGTGCGGACATTGAAAAAGCCGCGAGGCTTGCAACGGGTTCCGGTGGAAGTGAGAATTTCGCCAGCGGGAACTTGTTCCACGCTAAAGTCCCATACGTCGGATTGTCGAGTTTGTCTTGCCATATGTTTTGTCTCTTTCTGTTTTGTTGTTTTCTTACTGTTCGGAAAAGATACTATCAGAATCTTTTTAGTCTGTCAAGCCCCTGTTTGCAATGGAAACGATATCTTTGAAACCTTCGTTTGCAGTTTCTATGAATTTGGTCGCGCCGTCGCCGTAGACTCTGGCAACAGTGCGAACGCTTTTGAGGGCATCTTTCGAGCGGGTCAGGCGCGAGCGAAGCTCCGCAATTTCTTGGTATAGGTCAATGATGTCTTTCATGTTGAGAAGATATTGCCACAGTTTTTGTTTCAGCGCAACTTTTTTTTACTTGTAGTGCGTTTTTTTTTCTGAAAGAAAAAGCTTGACACCGCCGCCACCACAGCAAAAACCATGCCAACCGCAGGTTGGCATGAAACCTGCTATGGGAATCTGCGTAAGTGCTTGATAATCAACGACTTACGGCGGCGGCGGGGGGCGGCTTGCGTAAGTCCTTGATATTCAACGACTTACGACTTGAGCTTGCAGCATCTGGGGATAGCAAGAATCATGCCAACCCCTTGCGGGGTTGACATGAAACAACGGTTCACTTTTTTCTTGACAAATTGGTGGGCGCGGTGGGATTCGAACCCACAGCCAACGGCTTAAAAGGCCGCTGCTCTACCGTTGAGCTACGCGCCCGAAAGGGCCAAGCTGGGGTAAGCCGTTGTCGTTTACCTAGGAACTTACCGGTCGGGGCATGAAGCCCCTTGTCCCCCAGCCTAGCCAAAAGCTTACGCCTCGACCAGTGATTCAATCCGGTCAAACCGGAAAGCCCGAAGCTCGTTTTCACGCTCGGCCACCTTGCCGATAAAGCCAGACTTGCGACCAGCAGTAAACAATGGTTCGGTGACCTCGACCGTGTAAAGATTCAAACCAGCCAGAGTCTTTTCCTCAGACTTGGCGGGACGATAAAGAACCTTGACGGTCTTGACGG
>Ga0222719_10004073_pt1 | contig 12876 bp, 10 predicted proteins | sample C33_34DmetaG_FD_165039 | JGI IMG/M metagenome (GOLD analysis project Ga0222719, IMG submission 165039) | Estuarine water microbial communities from San Francisco Bay, California, United States - C33_34D | ecosystem: Environmental > Aquatic > Marine > Unclassified | place: USA: California...
TTCATTTATTTGATCAAAAGTAATATCATGATGTTGAACTATGCATATACAACTAATTTCTTCTAAAATCTCATCATTTAGATTTTCAACAAGTTTAAAATTTATTTCTTTTAGGTTGTTTTCTATTAGATATTTTTTAATAATTTCTTCTCTAAAAAATGGATCATATCCAAATACTTCATAACCTGAAGAGACTAGTTCATTAATTACTTTGAAGCTTGCTGAATCCCTCATATCTTCAACATTTGATTTATAGCTTAATCCTGATACTAAAATTGATTTTTTTAATCCAAGTTTTTTAATTGAATCTTTTAAAGAATTTGAAATGTATTCTGGCATTTTTTTATTTATTTTTAATGCATTTTCAATTGTTGCAAAATTTCCCTGAAATTTTTTTGCAGATTCTAGTAAAAATCTAGGATCTTTTGGAATGCAATGTCCCCCTGCACCTGCACCTGGATAATGAGGTAGAAAACCAAATGGTTTTGTTGCTGCAGCATCTATGATACTCTTAACATTAATTCCTAAATTATCACATAAAATTGCTAATTCGTTTACTAATGATATATTCACTAATCTAAATGCATTTTCAAATGATTTCACTACTTCGGCAATTTTAGGATGTTCTACTCTAATTAAATTACCTTTATTCACATTGTTGTAAACCTCTTTAGATATTTTAAAAGTCAAATCATCTGATGAATATATTATTCTGGGAATATTTTCTATTCCCCATTCTTTGTTAGACGGGTCAATTCTTTCTGGACAAAATGATAGTCCAAAATTAATCCCAATTTTAAACCCTTTTTCTTCAATCAATTTTTGTACTTTTTCTGTAGTCCCAACCTCTACACTACTTTCTAAAATTAAACAATCCCCTTCTTTTGAATTATTTAAAAAATTCTTTACAGCTTTTGTAACAAAAACATCTGACATTGTATTTTTATCTGGAATTGGAGTTGGTACACAAATAATCCCAATTTTTTCTATTTCATTTTTGGATGGCTGTTTAGACAATTCTAATTTTTCTTTTCTACATTCCAAAAATTTTTCTTTCAAAATTTCTTCAGAATCTTGTAATTCATTTCTTTTTAATCTTGATATTCTTTCTTCATTCACATCAATTCCAATTACGTTAAATCCTACAGACGAAAGTTTTACAGCAAGAGGAAATCCTACATACCCTAAACCATAAATTTCTATGATGCATGATTTAGATTGTATTTTAGTAAGTAACTCTTTCATTTTCTTATCTTTTTACTCTCCATTGAAATTGATTTTTAACTATTTGTATTCTTAATTGCATGATTTCTTAACTAATTCCATGTAAATTTCTGCTTCACGTTTTTCAATTTTCTTTGAGTCAAATTTCTTAACTAATTCCAATCCTTTTGATGACATTTTATTTCGTAATTTTTCATCCTGAAATAATTTGATACTTTTTTCTGAAAATGAATCAATATTACACTCTGAAAATTGTACCCCTTCTTTCAATTCTTCAGAATCTGCTGATTTTGGAATAATTACAGGTGTACCTGCAGCCATTGATTCCATTACAGGCATTGGTAATCCTTCTTGTTTTACATCATAAAGTAATGCGAAAATATCTGCTGTCTTGTAATATTGAGAAATTATGTTATTTGGAACTGATTTAATAATTGATATTTTTTTCTCTAGTGAATTTGTTCTGATTTGATCTATTAATTGTTGATATAATTTTCCATTACCAATAATTAATAAATTGGCATCAATTTTTTTCATTGATTCAATTAATAATTTATGATTTTTACTTTCAATTAAATTTCCTACTGAAAGAATTAACGGTTTAGATAAACCCTCAATTTTATTTGAATCATAGAATATTTTACAATCAACTTTATTGTATAGTAATTCTGGTTTGTTGGTTGTATGTTTTGAAACATATGAGTTAATAATTTTGTAAACAATTGTTATTTTAGTAGCATTCTGTAAAACATAAGGCTCAATAAATTTTTCTGTATATTTTAAAACTAAATATTTTTTCAAGCTTGTCTTTTTCATTAATTGCCTATTATGATCATATTGCGTATGTAATGATACAAAACATGGAATGTTTAGATTTTTAGCAATAAAAGATGCACACCAACCCTCTATGAGTGGATTAAATGTTCTAATTACATCTGGTGATATTTTTTTTACTAAATCTAAAATTTTTGCAATTTCTCTTTTTCTATTTTTTATGTTTATTTTTCCAACACGGTGAATCTTTAATTTTGCATTCCCAACAATTTTTTGTACTTTAAATTCTTCAATTTCTTTATTAGAAAATGAAATAATATGTACTTCCTCAAAAATATTTTCAGGATTGAAATAATTTTCTTTAATTTCTCCTTTTTCATAATATGCTATTATTGGATCATTTGGAAATACACATAATTTCATTATGGATTATTTTTTATCATGTTTAATTTATAGAATTGTAAAATAAGTAAAAATGTAGACAAATTTTTTATAAAATAAATAAAAGAACCTTCTAAAAAATTTAATTGACTTTATCTGTTGAAATAAAAAATTCTGTAGGAAATGAATGGAATCAAAATCTTTTGAGATCCTCTTATTCAACATCATTTCAAACTTCTCAATGGTGTGATCTCTATAAGAATAGTTTTCAATCAAAACCATTTTTTATTATTATTAAAGACGAATCTGAAAAAATTGTTGGACAATTAGCAACATTACTTCATAAAAATTATAATTGGAGGGATTCTAATCTTACAAAATTTGTTGGAAAAAAAATGAATTTGGGTTTATCATTGGAATGGGAACGTGGTCCTATTATTCATAATGATGAAATGATGGAAGAAATTTCCAAACAAATTTTTTTATGTTTAGATAAAATTTGTGTTTCAAACAATGTCTCAAATATTCGTGGAACATCTCCGACAAACTCAAATATTTCTCAATTTCCTTTTAGTAAAATAGATTTAATTAAAATTCCTTGGTCAACATATATTACTAAATTAAAAAGTAAAGACGAATTATTCAATTCATTTGATAAAAAAACTAGATATGATATTCGAAAATCTGAAAAATCTAATTTAGAATTTACTATTGTAAAAGAAAAATCTGATTTTATTGATTATGTTAAATTGAAATTAAATTCTACAGGAAATATTGGATTAAAAAATTATCCTGATTTTTTTGACCACCATTGGAAATTATTACATGCAAACCAATTAGAACATCTTTTTGTAGCTAAATTTGAAGGAGAAATTGTTTCTGGCATTTTATGTTCTACATTTAATGGAAATATGATTCAACATGGTGTTGTTACATCAAATGATGTACCTCTATCTGGAACTTTTCTAACTTGGAAAACAATTCAATGGGGAATAGATAATGAGTTTTCTACATATGATATGGGTGGAGTCAATCCGTATCCAAATGAAAAAGAAAAAAGAATTGAATTTTTTAAAAGTAAATGGTCAGGCCAAAAGGATGATTATCTGATTTTAACTAAAATTTTAAAGAAATCAAATTATGGAATTTCTAAGATATTACAGGATCCTAATAAAATAAGAACAAAATTCAAACAAAAATTCTCTTGAAACTAAAATCTGTCTACATTTTTTTTTGATAAAAATAAGAAAAGGTTAGATATGTCTTTTTTAGAAAAATTACTATGCAATTAATTTATGGCTCTAAATTAAAAGAAAAACATGATGAATTTCTATATGTAAATGATGCAAATCTCTCTTTACCATTTGGAATAACCTATTTTGAAAAATCAATGCCATTTTTAGATAATCTTAGTTATCAAAAATGTATGGGGAAAAATATTCCTGAATTATTTTCATATGAAAATTATTCTTTATGGTGGTTAATTCTTCCAAGTTTGACATATTCGATCATTGATTCAATTAATTTTATTGATAGATTTGATTCCTTTTTAAAAAAAACTAAACCAACATCTGTTAAAATTATAGATAATTTTGAAAAATTTCACTTAGTAAAACAAATATGTGAAAAAAATAAAATCCAATTCTCTTATTCAAAATCTTCTTATTCAAAATATTCTTTAAAAAATAAATTAAAAATTAAATTTCGTGAAAAATACTATTTGAAAATTCTACAAAAAAAATTTAAAAATCGTTTAACAATTTTTAAAAATAAATCTAATAAAATTCCTATATTAGAAAATAAATTGGTTGTTTTTTCTGCAAATGTTTATAGAAGAAAATATTATGATTTTGAAAATAATTCTGAAATTACACGTGAATATTTGCTAGATCCTTTAATCCCTAAATTAAAAAATATAGATTTAGTTGGTATTGATGTTGATTATTCTTTTATTGGTGAAACAGAAATTCTTAAACAAAGATTAGAAGAATCAATACCTTGGATCCCGTTAGAGGCAATTCTGACTGACATTCCACAAAAGAATAATTTCAAAGAATTTGTTTTATTTTACCAAAAATTAATTTCAAATAATAATTTTCAAAATTTATTTTCTTATCAAGGAATAAATTTTTGGAGCCGTGTGGAATCTGATTTCAAAAAAATTTCTACTTCTTATTATTTACCATTTTTAATGGATATGATTGAAAAACTTGAAAAATTCCTTCATGTATCTAAACCTAAGGCAATAATGATTCCATATGAAAAAGGATCTTACGGTTTGGCCTTGATACTAGTATGTCAAAAATTAGGGATTAAAACAATAGGTATTCAACATGGAGCATTTGATTCTCTAGGTCATAATGACTATGCTCATACATATCTTCAATCAGAAAATACTCCATTTGGCATGCCTCTTCCTTCTCAAATGCTTGTATGGGGAAAATCTTCGATGAATTTTTTAACAGATAAAGGATATCCAAAAAATAAAATCTCTGTAATTGGCAATCCTGAATTTTATGATATGAAAAAAATTACAAAAGATCAAGATACTTTAAGAACAAAATTTGACCTATCAACAGAAAAAAAGATTATTCTTTTCACAACTTCAAAACTACAACGTGGTTATATTTCTGATGAAAAAAGAGCATATGATGAATATGTTCTTGAAGAATTATTGAATTTGTACTCAAATGATCCAAATTATATTATCATTTTAAAACCTCATCCAGTTAAAGAACCAACATCAATTTATGAAGAAATCATCAAAAAACATGGTGCTAAAAATTGTTTTATAAAAACTGAAAATATTTTAGAATTAGTACAATTATCTGATTTACTCATTTCTGTTGAATCTTCAACTATTATAGATGCAATTGCTTTTGGTAAAATGGTTATTGAAATAATTTTTGATGATAGTAGTTGGATGGATCCACAAATTGCAAAAAATATTTTAATTTTAAGTAACATAGAAAGTTTAAAAATTAATATTGAAAAAATATTGAATGACACAAATCTTCAAAAATTATTACATAAAGAACAAGAAAAATTTTTGTTAGAGCATTATAATTTTCCAGATATAGATATTGATGAAACTTTAAGCAATGCAATAAATTAAAAAGACTTTGTTTGCCCACCATCAATTACTAAAATATTCCCTGTAGTAAATGATGAAACTTGTGATGATAAGAAAACTACTGTATTAGCAATTTCAATTGGAGTTCCAAATCTATTCATTGCTACTTTATTTGCTATCATATCGTATACTCTTTTTTTATTTTTTAATATTTTTTTCTCCCAAATAGAGCCTTTAAACAAAATATTCCCTGGTGCAACACCATTGATTCTAATCCCTAATTTTGCGAAAGGTTTTACATTATTTTTAATATAAGAGTTTAAAGCTGATTTTGCAATTGAATATGGAATTGGTGCATCTGTTATTTCAATTCCTGCAATTGAAGAAATACAAATAATTGAACCTGATGCTTTTTTTAGTGAATTCTTTGAACTGTTTATCAAATTTATTGCAGAATTTAGATTGATATCAATCATTTTTTGCCACTCTGTATCTTTTTCCTCTCCTGGTTTGGATGATTTACCATCTCCTACATTACATACGAGTATATCTATCTCCCCAAAAATTTTATTTGTATATTTTACCAATTTTTGACATTCTGATTTTTTTGTAACATCAGCTACAAAATAATCTGTGTTATTTCCAATTTTTTGAGCCGATTCCTGCAATTTTTTTTTATTTCTACCATTAATTATCACATTACATCCTTCTTTATGTAACGCAATCGCTATTGCTAATCCTATTCCTCTACTAGAACCTGAAATTATTGCATTTTTTCCTTTTAATTCCAATTCCATTTTATGTCACATCTGTATTTGCTTTGAATTGATACGGTGAAGGCCCTGAAACTTTATTATTTTCTAATTCTTTATTGAAATTTTTAATCTGTTTTTCAATATCAATTTCAACATTGGAACTCCATTGATTTAATAATTTATTAAAAACCGGTCCACGTTTTCCATCTCCAATATTATTTTTATGAATACTTGTAACAGGTAGCATGCAAAATGGTGTGGCAGTCATGAATGCTTCATCTGCATTTTCTACATCTTTAACTTGTAAATTTGTCTCGTGATAAATTATTCCAAGTTTTTTTGCTAATTCAAAAATATAATTTCTACTTATACCTACTAGTATATTTCTTGGTTCAGGAGTATACAGTTCATTATCTTTAACAATAAAAAAATTATCTCCACTTCCTTCTGCAACAAAATTATCTGGATCTAATAATAATGGCCAGTTATTTTCACCTGGAAATTCAGATGTTTGAATATTTGCCATCATGTAATGTAATCTACTGCGATTTTTAACTTTGGGATCAAGTAATTCTTCTGGAATAGCTTTTTGTTTTGGGATTACTGCATTAATTCCTATATCAAATAATTTTCCCATTCCTTGTACAGTCCATTTTAATGGAAAATCTGCTACCATTACTGTGGGTTCTAATTTATGATCAAAAATTTCACTATATATCGATAGAGGACCTCTACTTACATTGATCATTAATCTATGTTCATCAGTTTCTGAAAAAACTAATTCATTTTTTTCAATTGTCTTATAACAAATTTCTTCCATTTCAGCTTTTGATATGTTAATTGGAATTTTAACATGATCTATGGAACAATATAATCTGTCAATGTGTTCTTTGAGTTTAAACTGTTTTTTATTAAATGAACGTGTCATTTCAAAAACCATATCTCCAAACATTAATGCAGAATCAAAAATTGAAATTTTAGCTTCACTTTCAGGTACAAAATTCCCGTTAAAGTACACTTGTCTACCTTTTACCAAAGTTATTCTTCTTCCTTGTCTATTAGATTGACCATCTTTTTCATATTTTCACATTTTTTTTGGAATTTTTCATTGTCCAAAATTGATTGACTATAATTATGGTTTCTAATATCTTTAATTTGTATTGACTTAACATCTTTTTCTTTTTTAGCTTCAACTATTAGTGATGTAGATGGATCTCTATCAAAACCTGTCAGTACAAAATTTGTTTCATACATTTTTTTCTCAGGATTATATTGATTAACTAATCCATGCTTGTCAAAAAATTTTTTATTTAGATCTTGCCATTTTGGTTCCATTCCTTCTACGTGTAGTGGTTCTTCATAATCTGGAAATTCAGATTCTCCCATTTTTTTCTGTTTGACATCATAAAATCCATATCTTTCTAATAGAATTTTCAACATTTCAAAATCATATAGGTAAATGTGTCCTAATCCTCCTATAAATTCAGAAAGCGAATTATTGAAAACTACTGTATCTTGACCTGGTGATACAATACAATTCATAAACGTTCCACCATATCCAAGATCTGTTCTGAGATTTTCATCTTCTTCTAATAATTTTTTATAAAATGTTTCATCTTTTTGTACATATGCTTTTGCTAATAAAAATAAGTCCGGAGATAAAATTCTTACAATACCATCTTTTTCTAATACTCGATTAAATTCTAACAGAACTTTCTCAAATTTATAATTTGGAATATGCTCTATTACATGACTGCAAAAAACTGTTTCACATGTTGAATTTTCTAAAGGAATATTATCCGCGTCACCTAGAATAGCTTTTTGGTCAACACGACTAAGTTTATGATCTAATGTAACCCAACCATTTTTTTTCCAAACAGGACTTGGACCAACATTTAATTTTATACTGTTCAAGTAATTTGTTAATTAAACTCTATTTTAAAAACTTAGAGTAGAAATTAGTCATAGTTATTTTTTTAACAAATAATTTTTCATTATTATTTCAGAAAATTTTAAATTTTCTATAGAATCTATTTCAAAAGATTTCCAAAATTCCTGTTCTATTATTTCAATTTTTCCACCTAGTCTATTTTTAATCTTTTTTATCATTTCTGGTTTGAATATGTAAAAAGATCCATTTTCTAGATATTGCTTTTTTACATCTTGTCTTCTTTTACGATTTTTATAATTATAATTTAAACTCAAATATTTTTCATTATTTTTTCTCCATAAGAAAAAATCATCTAATTTAGAACATGAAAACATCGAATCTGCATTATTTTTTTTAAATTTTTTAATTGCTTTTTCTAAATCTTTAACTTCTCTAATTGGTGATGTTGGTTGTAATCCAATCACTAAATCTATTTTTTCCTTTTTTTCTATTTCATTGATAGCATGAATCCATCCAATTTCAGATGATGATTTATCTGAAGATATTTTTTTTGGTCTTTTAATAATCCCAGCTTTTTCTTTTTTAGCAATTTCTAAAATTTCATTACTATCTGAGCTTACCCATACTGATGAAATATATTTTGAATTTTTTGCTTGTTTTATAGACCAAGTTACAAGTGGCTTACCACAAAAATTTATTATATTTTTTTTTGGAATTCCTTTTGAACCTCCTCTTGCTAAAATTATTGCTACTATTTTCATTCTTAGTAAAACATAATTTTAGATGAATTTAGATTTGACGGTTTAAATTATTTTGATTTTTTACTTAGTCATATATATACAAGTAATTCAATTTTTAGATATGCAAATTTCTAAACTTGACGAAATCTATTCTTTGTCTAGTTCGTTAACCTGTAAAGAAATGATTTCTAAAATTAATAATTATGCCCTTCAATCCCAAATTGAAAATATGGAACCATCAAAATACATAGATCGTTTTACAGGTAAAGCCAAAAATGAACTTATCATCAATAGATCTAAATGTCCTCTTTGTAATTCCCAAAATTTTGACTTCCTATTTACGAAACATGGATTTGATCATGCATTATGTAATGAATGTGATTTAATTTTTACTTTACAGATACTTGATCATGAAAAAATTAAATTTCTTGTAGTTGGAAAGGAAGGAGACAATTACGGAGATTACAAAGAGGATCCCGTTGTTAGTGATCATGATAAAAAAAAGTATGAAATTGTATTTGAAGAATTAAAAAAACATACAAAAATCAATAAAATATTTGATTTTGGAAGTAATGCTGGAGTTTTTTTAGACTGGTGTAAATTAAAAAATTATTCAATTACTGGACATGAATTTCATGATGCATTAAGAAAAGGATGTGTGGCTAAAGGTCATACCGTTTTAAATGATAATCTTGAAACAATACAATTTGATGAAGTTGATCTAATAACATGCTGGGATTACATTGATCATGTTTTAAATCCTAAAGCAATGATTGAAAATCTTGGAAAATCACTTAAAAAAGATGGATTATTCTTTTTTGCAATAAATAATCGAGATAGTTTATCTACAAGAATTATGCATGAACGCTCACCAATTTTTATTGGTCCACATCATACTATGCATTATGGTATTAACCAATTGAATCTGTTGATGAAAGATTATGAATTATTATATTCTGAATCTTATGTTTCAGAATTAAATTGGATTTCTAATTGGTTAAATTTCAAAAATCCAGAATTTGGGGATTCACCATTAATGAAAGATCTTTTACCTCCTAAAAAAATATGTGAATTAGGAATGGGTTTCAAAGTAAATGCTATTTATAGAAAAAAATAAAATTAAATCATATATTTTACTTTTATAATAATTTCATTTTTTAATTAAAATCTAAAATATATGAAATCTTCTGGATCACCATTATAGAAAAATATTATTGATACAAGAATTATTGTTAATAGTAGCGTCCACCACTTTAAATTACAATTCTTAATTCTTTCCATAATATTTGGACGCAAATAAATCACAAAATGTAATGTAACAAACAACACCATCAAACCTACAGGCCATTTATGTTCTAGTAGGAATGTAAATGATTCACTCATTTGAAAATCAAACAAGACATATTTTTGAATTGAATACCACATGTCAGCAGTATCATGTACTCTAAACGGAATCCAAGCAAGAAATACGAAATACTGTGTTATCAAAATGGATACAATTTTTCCAAATCTACTTTTAAAAAACGGATGAATCTTGAGTCCCGGAAATTTGTCTGAAATCACCTTGTGAATTGCAAGATATCCACCGTGCAACATTCCCCATACAACAAAATTCCAAGATGCACCATGCCATAATCCACCTAGAAACATCACAGTTGCTAAATTTAGATACGTTCTGTTTGGTGATTTTTTATTTCCTCCCAATGGAATGTAAAGATAGTCTCGAAGCCATGAAGATAATGAAATGTGCCATCTGCGCCAGAAATCTGATGGAGATGTTGCAAAGTATGGTTTGTTGAAATTCAGAGGTATCTTAAAGCCCAAAATCAGTGCAGCACCAATTGCAATGTCTGAATATCCCGAAAAATCACCGTAAATTTGGATACCAAATGCGATAGTTCCCATCCAAATTTCAAACGAACTCAAACCTATCGGACTGGCAAAAATCTCATTTACCATAGGAGCAATGTTATCTGCAAAAAACATCTTTTTCAAAAAACCAAATGCCATCAACGTGATTCCAACTTTTAAATTTGTAGGATGTATTGTGATTTGTCTTATCTTTGAAATTCCATTATTGTTATCAAGTTTTTCTCGTAGTTGTGGCAAGAAATCTTTTGCTCGCAGGATTGGTCCTGCAACTAATTGAGGGAAAAATGCAACAAACAATGCAAATTCTCTAAATGACTTACTTGGCTCTAAATGTCCACGGTAAACATCAACTGTGTAACTGATTGTTTGGAATGTGTAAAATGAAATTCCAATTGGCAATATCAAATCAAGATATGGAATATTTGTTCCTAAATCAAAATGATTTCCCAAAATATTGAACTGGTCTATTGCAAAATCTGCATACTTGAAGAATCCCAGTAATCCTAGATTTCCTGCAAGGCTAATTGAGAGTAAAATCTTTTTTCTTTTGATATTCTTTGTATTCCAAATTTCTTTTGCAATGTAAAAATCCAAAATTGTTGATGCAATCAACAGACTCAAAAGATAGTTACTTGAAAAATAAAAGAAAAAGTAACTAACTGCAACAAGTAACAAATGTTGAAATTGTCTCTGTCGAATAATTGCAAGTGCAGTTAAAACTAGTACAAAAAATATTACAAATTCATAAGAGTTGAATAGCATTATGGGATTGTTTCCTTTATTACCATGTTTGCAATATCATCACTAAAAATAATTGATTTTTTATTATATGCAATATGATCTAAATTATTCCAAATTTCTAAATCTGCATAATTATTTTCAAAATCATAAATTTTTATGTCATATTCTTCTGAAATATTTTTTAATTCATCATTAAATAAGATTTTAGTAGAATTTTTAATTTCATCTAAATATATTGGATTAATGGGGGTTGTGAATATTATTACAGATATACCTTCAGATTGTAATTCTCTAAGTATTTTATGAAATTTTTCTATCTCTTCATTATTTTGTGATTCAATTTGAATTTTTTTTGGATCAGGTAAAACAGTTAACAATTGTCTTTTTAATTCATTTTGATGACTGATTTTGGTTTGCAGATCTCCTAATGAAAAAAATGGTGTGTTTTTTGGTTTAATTTCATATGTTGGTTTTTTAATTATACCTGAGTCATCTAAAACGTCTCGAATGACCTTTCTTGTTAATAATTGAGGATTTATTGATTTTAATTCTTCAGGAACCAAATCATCTAATGAGTTTTTTATAGTAAAATCATTTCTTTGTGAATTAGACAATTCTGATAATTGATTAAAATCTCTATAAGAAATTCCATAAAATACTAACTCTGGCTCTAAACTAATGATTTGACTTAATTCATCATATCGGAATTTTGGACTATCTCCATTATCTGCTAAATTGTAAATAGTGAAATCTAAATTTTCATTTTCTATTTTATTAATAACATGACTCATATTTAGATGTCCAATATGACTAGAACCTATCAATAAAATTTTATTTTCATTTAATTGAAATTGTTTTGAATAAAACTGGTTTTTATAATCTATTCTTTCAGAATTATCAAAAATGTTTATAGCTAAATACAAACTAGTAAATGTAATTGCAAATGCAACACAAACTGCTAACACAATTTTTAAGTTCATTTCTAAAAAATCACATTAATTTAAATCAGCTATCAATTCTTTTTCTACAAGATTGCATAGTATATGAATAATTATTCTGTGACATTCTTGAATATGTGGAGTATGTTCTGTTGGCATTTTTAATATTATGTCTGATATATCATCTAATTTTCCTCCATTACTGCCTGTTAAACTAACAATTACTGCACCTTTTTCTTTTGCAGTATTAATTCCATTAATCACATTAATTGAATTTCCACTTGTAGATATTGCAATTATTACATCTCCTTTAGAAACTAATGATTCACATTGTCTAGAAAAGATTTGATCAAATCCAAAATCATTTCCTACTGCAGTTAAAATTGAAGTATCTGTTGTAATAGAAATTGCCGGTAAACTTTTTCGTTTAATCAAAAATCTGCCAACAAATTCTGCAGCCATATGTTGACAATCTGCAGCACTTCCA
>Ga0222719_10004074_pt1 | contig 12876 bp, 8 predicted proteins | sample C33_34DmetaG_FD_165039 | JGI IMG/M metagenome (GOLD analysis project Ga0222719, IMG submission 165039) | Estuarine water microbial communities from San Francisco Bay, California, United States - C33_34D | ecosystem: Environmental > Aquatic > Marine > Unclassified | place: USA: California...
GGGACGCGGTGGACGAATCGTTCGCGTTCGGCGACGACGACGACGACGACGACGAATCGCGAAAGCTCGCGACGCGGCACACGTTCCGCGCCGGCGTCGTGTGCTTTTCGTTCGACCCGCGGAAGCGGCACGGGAAGACTCTCGCGGGGCTCCACAGACCCGTGCCCGGGTACGAGGAGAAAATGCGACACGCCGTGTCGCGCGTCTTCTCCGGCTTAACACCGGAAAAGCCGCTGTGGCGCGCCAACTGGGCTTTGCAGAACAACGAACAGATTGTCTCCACGGCGCTCGAGTGGCACCCGAGCAACGTGAAAATCGGCGGCGTCGCTCAACGAGCGCGCTTCGCGAAGGAAGCGAAGGAGTCGTCGAAGAAGGCGTCGTCGACGTCCGACGTGTTCGACGATACACCACGTGATGACGATACACATGATGAAGTGTCTTCAGCTTCACATCCACACAGTGACGACTCGACGTTCGCGGACGCGAAGCACGTCGGGTACATGGACCCTTTGTCGGCGTTACCCAAAGACCCGGCGTCGGCGGGAACGGGCATGCGTCTTCGCGTGGAGTACGAGACCGTGACTCGGCTCCCCGGCCCGCGAAGCATCAGCCGCTGGATCCTGTTCACCGTCCGGACGCACATGGACGCGCTGGAAAAGTTGGACGACGAGACGTGCTCTGCTCTGTTGATTGGGATCGAGGCGTGCGACCGCGAGGAGCTCGAGTACAAGAGCCTCGGGAACGCTTTGATGCGCGCAAACGTCACCGCGTACCTCTCGGGGAGGCGCGGCTCGACGCTCACGCCGGAAACGCCGACGCTTAAGAGCCCACGTCAGACGAACAACGCCGTCGCTGGGAAGTCGCCTTCGTCGAAGTGCCCGATGTCGAACGTGGTCTTGAAAGAAACGCTCGAAGAAAAAAATGAAGCGACGCCGCCGGAGGCGAACGCCGCGGCGGAAAAAACGAGAGAGACGGACAAAACCGGTTCGGCGCCGTCTCGCATCGCCGACGAACCGTCTTCGAAAGAAAAAGAAACAGAAAAAGAAAAAGAGACTCCGGAACCGCTTTTCTTCGAGTCCGGGCGCGGCTCCGTGGCCTCCAGGTTAAACATCGACCCTTGGCCTTCCAGCGCCTGGGGCGTCGCGAAAGCCTCGGCGCCGCCGGCGAGTTGGTACTTTGAAAATTCCGCGTCGCGCCGCGAAGCCGAGACTGTGTTTCGCCGCGGGTGGCACTTTTGCGGCCGAGCTGAGCAGGCGCCGGCGACGGCGCCGGGAAGCTACTTCACTGTGAACGTGGGCGGGAGTATAGGAGCGTCGATCGTGGTCGTCCGCGGGGAAGATAAGAAGTTACGCGCGTTCCACAACGTGTGCAGACACAGGGCCATGCAGGTGGCGCCGGACCCGGCCGCCGCTATAGACGAGGCGGCGAAAGACGCGGGGGGCGACGCCGGTCTGTTCCGGGGCTTGAATAAGAAGCGCAAGAAGAAAAACGCGAAAGCGTCTTCGACCGCAACGGCTTTTTTCGGGTCCGGGGCCCGCGACGAGAATGACGCGAAAGGACACACGGAGGGTTTCGAGACGGTCGCGTGCGACGGCGGCGTACTCCGCGACGCGTGCATGACGTGCCCGTACCACGGGTGGACGTACGACCTGACTGGAGCGCTAACGAAGGTTCCGCGCTTGACCGGGACGGAGCGCTTCGACTTGAGCAAAAACGGTCTGCGGGAAATCGCCGTGCAGGTCTACGGACCCTTCGTGTGGTGCGCGTTTCTTCCTTCTTCTTTTCGCGAAGGAGACGTCTTGGAGAAGACGTCTCCTTCTTCCGTCGACAGCGCGCCTCCCGTCGCGGAGTGGCTGGGCGACGGCGCCGCGTTCCTGAAACGCTGCGGTTCGATTCCGGCGAACGGCCCGGGAGGAAACCTGCGGTTCGTGACCAAGCGCGCGTACCGAGTAAACTGCAACTGGAAGGTTTTCGTGGACAACTATCTGGACGGGGGGTACCACGTCCCGGTGGCGCACCCGGCGCTGGCGGCGGGCGTCGACATGCGAACGTACGAGACGCGCGTCGAGGGGAACACCGTGACGCAGACGGTTCGCGCCGCGGCGGTTGCGGGAAAAGACGCGAAGGAAGCCGAAGCGACGAAAAAAACGTCCGCCGCGAAGAAACACCGAAACCAAAACCGCCGTTTGGGCGGCGACGCGTCCGCGACGTACGCGTACGTCTACCCGAACTTCATGGTGAACCGGTACGGGCCGTGGATGGACACGAACCTCGTGACCCCGACGAGCGCGACGACGTGCACGGTGACGTTCGAGTACTTTCTCGAGCCCGCCTTCGTGAACGACGCCGCGTTCGTCCGCGAGTCCCTCGCCGCCAGCCACGTCGTGCAGATGGAGGACATCGAGCTGTGCGAGAAGGTGCAGCGAGGCATGCGCTCGCCCGGGTACGAACCGGGTAGGTACGTGGCGCTGGAGAAGGGGATGTACCACTTCCACAGGAAGGTGTGGGAGGACCTGACGGACGAAGCCGAGTGACGACACACTTCGGTGGGGAAGGTACTTTCTCGGAGTTGACGACGCCGCCTTGAAAAGCCACGACGTTTCGCCCAGTTGACGCACTCTCTCCCCCGCCCGCCGTCCGCCATGCGCCTTCGTCTGCCCACCGTCGCGTTCGCCGCGGCACTCGTCGCGCTCCTCGTCACGCCGACGCCCGCGCGCGCGTTCAACCTGTTCCCGTCGCACTGGACAAGCCAGGAGGAAACACACGCGGAGCCGTGTTCTTTGGAGGCTCGGGAGCGAGCCGAGCTCACCGGCACGTGCCCCGACCACTGCGGGTTAGAGACCTTAAGCTCGTGTTCGGCGACGACGTGCCCCCCTCCTCTTCCCGTCGACCGCGGCGCGGTGCACGGCCCGCTCGGCGTGGGCACGGCCGCGGCGATGCGCCGCGCGGTCGACCGCGCGGTCACCACGGCGCGGGTCCGCCTGAAGAACCTGAACCTCCACTTCCCCGGTCGCGGAAGCGACGAGGAGGACACGCGCGAGAAAAAGAAAGACGCGACGACTGTCTCCGTCGCCGACATCCTGGACGACCTGGAGCGCCAGCTGTTTCTGGCGTCTCCCGCGTCACTGCACAGCGTGGCCAACCACGAGTCGCCTCTGTCCGCTCTGGCGCGCGCGGGACACGGCGTGCTTAACGTCTTCCCGTCGCTCGGGATTCCGGAAAAAGCTGAAAAGCTGGCGGAACAGAGTCGTCTCCTCCGTTCGGCGATGGACGTCCACGAAACCGACGAGTTCATCGAGTTCGTCGCCGACGTTCCCGGCGCGCGCGACGATGACCTCGAGGTGGAGGTTTTGAAGAAAAACCCGACCGACGCGCACCGCGCGCTGGACGTGCTCGTCGTGCGCGGCAAACGCGACGTCCTTCTCGAAGAGCCTCGAGAGGAGGAAGAAGACGTCGAGAAAGAGAAGAGAAATGCCGAAGGTTCGAAACTTGGAACGTTTCGCGTCCGCGAGCGCCACTTCGGCGCGTTCGAGAACCGGTACGCGCTCCCGCCGAGCGTGGACGTCGACCGCATCAGCGCGAAGACCTCGAAAGGGGTCCTGACCGTGACCGCGCCGAAGCTCCCGGTGAAACCCGGCGAGGTTCCGAAACCGCCGCAACCGCCGGAGCGGGTGGTGAAGAAAATCGCCGTCGCCGCCGAGTGAGACGCCGAGGCGGACGACGAGCTCTCGACGCGACAGAGAGACTGGCAGAGAGACGGCGGTCGGTTTTACTGCGTCTACCGAAGAGATTTACGAGAAAAACGTCGACAGCAGAACTAAATACTACTGCGCACACGTCACCGCGCGCGAATCGATCGCGTCGTTTCAGACAACCGTCGCGCGTCGTCAGTCAGTCCCCAGCGGACGCGGGCCCGAATCCCCTGCTCATCTTCTTAGCGGCTTGCTGTTTCCGGTTATGATTCCCGATGCTCGCCTTGTGCTCCGACTTGTGCGCGCGCGTGCCGGGAGGCGCGCCGGCGCCGCGGCGGTTGGGACCCGCGCCACTTCCCGGCGGCGGCCGCGGATCAGGCCGCGTCAGGTCCGAAGGCGGCCGCGGCGGCGCGCCGCGGCCGCCGCGGCCGCCTCCTCTGGCGGCGGACGCCGCGGCGTCGGTCGCCGCCGTTCCCGTCGCCCCGAACGCGGCTCGGTTTCCCCCCGCGCCGAGACCGTGCACGCGCTCCGCGCTCGCCGCAGCCTCGGCCGCGGCGAGCGCGGACGCCTCCTCGACGCTCGACGCCGCCACCGCCGTCGCGCCGGCTCGCGGCGCGTGGTACACGCGCCCGTTCTCGATCCAGAAGGTCTTCTTCGGAGAATTCTCTTTTCCTTTTTCTGTTACGCGACCGACGGACGGCGATCCGGAACCGGCGGAGCTCCATATGGAGCCTCCATATGTTCCCGCGCCGAAAACACCGTTCGCAGACAGAAGGCTGTTCTTCTTTTCTTTCTCGTACGTCTCGCCCGCGTCCGCGGCGACGCCCGCCAGCTCGTTCAGCTCGTCGAACGAGTCGTCGTACTCGTCGTCGTACGCCAGATCCAAAATGCGCCGCTTCGCCTCGGACGCGTCGTAGCCGCTTTCCAAGCCGTAAGCGCTTTTTTGGCGCCGCGTCATGTACGCGACGTCGCCGTTTTTGTGATACTCTCTGCCGGGCGGCGAGGCGCTTTTGTCGCGCGAGTCAGACGAAGAAGGCTTTTTCGTCCAGGCGGAGGACAACGCGCCGTGGCTACTTGTGTGACTCGGTCCGCTCGCCGAAACACGCCCTGTGTCGTTTTTGTTTTTTAGCTTCGGGTTCTGCGCCGCCCAGCGCGCTCGCCACGACGTCCGCGCGTCCAACGCCGCCAGCGCCGGCGTTAGGTCCCCCTCGAACAGACGCGATGCCGTGTCGTTGACGTCGCCGCCGAACGCGTCGAGCGCAGCCGCCAAATACCCATCGCCGTACTCGGGGAAGAGCTCGTTCAACTCCCGCAGTTTCGCCGCGAGCGCGTCATCCGGAGGCGGCGCGTCGACGTCGTCGTCGTCGTCGTCGATAGTATTATTTTCCGCGGCGTCGTCCAGCGCCAAGAGCGCGTCGCGCCCGCGAAGCACCGCGAGCCGCACCGCGTCGGCGGGATCGGCTTCGCCTTTTTGGATACCGTCGATTGACGACGACGACGACGACGACGAAGATGGTTTTTGATTCTGACTCAAACGCAGCGCGTCGCAGGTTTCCCTCGCGACGCGTTCGAGCGCGTCGCACAGCGCCTCCGGCGCGCACGTCACGAACCCCAAATCGCCCGACGTCGAGGTATCAGGTAAGGAGAGAATTTCGGTTGGTTTCACGGGAGCTTTGCCTTTGCTGTCGTTTAACGAAGCGGCGGCTGTGACGAGAGGAGTACACGTCGTGTCTTCGCTGCCAGCAGTGGCGTTCTTCGTGGGCATAGACTTCGAATAAGACTTCGACGAGGTCTCTTCCGCGGCGGCGTCGCCTTTGCACCGCCGCGCGAGCGCGGGGGCGTGAAACGCGAGCGCGGCGAGACTCGCGGCGACGTCGTGGAAGTACTTGAGCGCGTCCGTTCGGGAATCACGACTCAAAGGCACTTCGTCGATCGCGGACGCCACGACCCGGTCCGCCATCTGCTCCAAGTTATTCGCGATCGCCGCGCCCGCGCTCGCGAACTTATCCCCGAGCGTTTCGTAACGACGTCTTAAGGACGACGACGACGAAGGACTCGCGTCGTTTCGCGTTTGATCCGAATCCGAACGAAACGCGAAAGCGAGCGCGTCGTGCGTCGCGGCGAGGTTCGCCAGAAGCGCTTCCGTGTGTTTCGGATTATCGGGCGCGTACAAAACGCACAGGTCGAGGGTTTTCGCGGGGTCCACTAGATCGCGGTCGTGTACGATCCTGGACCGCACCGATAACGACGGCGCGTTCGGTTCGTTTTGGTCGCCGACGCGTTTGTACGTCAGGAACACGCGTTTCGCGAGCGCATCTTCCTCCGCGCTCGTCACGTTCGCGTTCCCGTCGATGGGCACGTCGTGCGGCCTGCGCCGGAACTGCAGGTACGTGTCCAGCGCGTGCGCGATCGAGGCATCGTGCGCGATGTGCGCCCAGAACGTCGGCGCGTCGAAGCGCAGCAGCGCGCCGAGTCGGTCGTTCAGGAGCGCCACCACCGCCGAGGCGGAGGGATCGCACGCCGCCGCGTCGTGGTCCTGCGGCAGGAAAGGCACGCACGGAAGCAGAGGTTTCGCGGGGCGGGGAGGGAGGTCCGAATGCATCGCACCCGGCACGACCGTAGACCGTAGCGTCTCTACGGTATACCCCGCGCGTGATCCGGCCTCGCGCGCGCCTCACGAGACACACAGCGGCAGCCTCCGTCGCCCGGCGCGCCCGCGTCTGGCGCACTTTTTACGGGACGTGATCTCGACTTCTTGACATCGAAAATCTCGGCCAACCCGAGTCTGCGCGTCCAGATCTCAGCACTCGTCTCAGCACGCGCGATGCCGACGCGCGGGGACGAGCCCGCGTCGACGAGCGCGGGCGCGGTGTCGCAGCGCGAGGTCGCCGCGCTCGTGTACAACTACCTCCGCTCGAACGGGTTCGTCAAGGTACGCCGCGTGTCGCGTGGACGCGTCGCGTCTCCGAGCGTTTGAAAACGACACCACGATGCTTTTCGCGCGCGAACCGAGGCGATGCACGCGGGCACGCCCGACCGACGCGTGTCGAGACACTCTTTCGACCTCCCCGTATGTGTCGCGCCGCGTGACGCCTGCGTGACGCCTGCCCCCGCGCGTGTCGTTTCCTGACCATTCTCTCTCCTTCGACGAACCCCGAACCCGGGACGACGTGCCCACAGGCCACCGAGCAGTTCAAGAAGGATGCGGACGCGCTCCTCGCGCCGTTCGGCAATCGCATCCCGGCGGGGGTCAAGGGGCTGGACGCGGTGCTTTCGGAGTACGTCGCGTTCAAGGAGGCGGACGCGCGGCGGAAGAAAACCGTCGCTTCGAACCCCCTCGCCAAGCGCATGTACGACGTGCTGGAGGAGTGCGCGGCGGGAATCGAGATTCCGGAACGGAGGGATGACGCCGTCGCCGACGGAACTCACGACGGCCAAAAAAGTCGTGCCGATTTCCGAAACGGCGAAACGGCGTTCCGATCGCCCTCCTCCGCGCGAATGATGCCTCCCCCGCCCGCGCGCTCGCCGCTTCGGGGCAAGAAACGCGGTGGCGCCGCTCCCAGGCGGAACGCGCCCTCCCAGGGTGGCGCGCACGCGTCGGTACCTACGCTTAATCAGTCTTCCGTTTTCGGCTCGCTGGACGACGACGCGCACGCGGCGTCGACGTGGCGCAACTACGAGTTGCCTCGCGCTCTGAACGACGCTCGCGTGCAGGAACGGCTCGCGGCGGTCATCGCGGAACGGATCCCCGAACTGGGATCCAGCGACGGTTTAAGCGACGGGGTTTTCGGGAAACGACGCGAAGACGCGCTCTTCGCGGGGTTCAACGACGCGAAAGAGCTAGCGAAGGAGAGAAGAAACGAAGAGAGCTCCTTCGCGTCGCCCGCGAAAGAAAAGCGACGGTCGCCGAGGCGGACACAGGGGGCTTCCGGAAGAGGACCGCACGACGGCGGAAGTCCCGCCTCGGGCGCCGGCGTCCCTAACGCCGGCGAGGACGTCGGCGGGCTGGACGTCGACGCGGTGCTTTCGTCTCTGTTCGATAACGACGCGGACGGCACTTTGGGCGAGATTCTAGGGCCTCTGCTGGGAATGCCGAAAGAAAGCGGCAAAGAACGCCGCGACGCGCCGTCGCCAAATCAGAGATTATCTGGAGACGCCGAAACCGAAAACGCGAAGCGGCGACGTTTTTCGCGCGGCAATTCGGATGGGGTCGAAGCGGCGACGAAGAGATCGCATTCGCGCGCGGACAAAGACAAAGACACTCGCGCGATCTCTTCCGTTCCCGCGCACGTCCGCGCGCTGGACGTGGACGCGTTCGTGAAGAGCATAGAGTATTAAGACGAGCGGAAAGTGTTTCGTATGTAAACCGCGATCGTTTTTTTTCGTTCGCGGCGTGGAAGGCTTTTCGGCGTTTCCGCCAGTTTTCGCTTTCGCGCGTGTCGGCATTCGACGCGCGCGTCGGGACTTGTCACGTCGTCCTGACAAAGGTGCCGCCTTTTCGGCGCCGAGAGAGACGCCGCCGCCTCGTCACTCCGAGACGCGCGCCATGCGTGCGCTTCGTCTGCTCGTCCTCGCGCTCGCGCTCGCGCTCGCGCCGATACACGCGCTCGCGGACCGCGGAAACTACCTCAGGTGCGTCGCGTTCGCCGTCCCCCGCGGCGTTCCCGCGTCCCATCGCCGCCTCTCCCGTCGGTCGCTCTGCGCCGCTCACGTTCGACGATGCGTTTCGGGACGAGACGCTCGCGGGACATTCGACGCGCGCACTCCGCCCGCCACCGCGTGGCAACGACCGCGTCGCCCTCGCGACGCGACATCGTATTTGTCCCGTCGTCGGGCGCCACACGCTCGGCCGCCTCGAGACGATGTTCACGACTGACGTTTTGTTGCCCTGTCGACTCCCGTGAACCGTCATTCCCTCGTTTTTGTTTTCCGTCAGATGGGTGCGGCACGATTACTACGGCGCGCTCAACGTGACCCGCGCGGCGAACGCGACGGAGATCGCCAAGAAGTACCGCAGACTCGCGCTTCAGTACCACCCCGATAAGCTGGTCCATTTACCGAAGCACGAGCATAAAAAAGCAGAGGCGACGTTTAAGGAGATCGCCGAGGCGAAGGAAGTTTTGAGCCATCCGGAGACGCGTTTAGCGTACGACGAAACCATCGACGGTTTACCCCGGTTCGCTCGACCGAAGTACGGCTCGCGGAGCATCTTCGATAAAGAACGCTTGAAGATCGGACCTTTAGTCGTGCTGCTCGGCAGTTTCTTCGTCGTAGTCGTCTTCGTGACTTTAAACCAGCGCGCGAACCAGATGAGCGACAAGGACTCCATCAAACGATCGGAGTATTACCAGCGGTGGCTGAAGCGAGCGAGGAAGGCGGACGCGAAGGAGGACCGGTACAAGGACCGTAGTACTAACGCATCTCTGACGAAGGACGCGGATGACTGGTACTTCCAGCGGTTTCTGGTGGAGGAGCGCATCGTGTTTCGGGAAGGCTGGGAGTACACGCTGTTGGGCAGGTGGGCACGCAGACTGCGAGGCAAAGGCAAACCGCCGTTGACGCGCACCGAGGAAGCCTTAGTCGTCGAGGGCGCTGTCGCCAAAGTCGAGGCGGAGATAGAGGCGGAGAACGCCGCCGCCGCGAGTCCGGCGAAACCGCGAGCCGCCAAGGGAAGTCACAACGCCAAGGCGAGGAAGAAGAACAGGTAGGTAGTATTAATACTGTGATATTAAAGAGATGTGCGTGGTATTCTTCGTTCAGGACTGGAGGACGTTCGCGTGTGTGATGCGTTACACGGTACTAGACCACACGGAAGACGCGATACTAACTTCCGTCGATTTTTCAGGACTCGCGATTTTCGTCCGTCGTCGGTCGACATCAATGCAGCGTCTGCGTGGCTTTGAGCCCCTCGAACACTAACCACAGCGCCGCGACGAACAGCGCGTAGTTCAGGTAATCGTCCTCCGGTTTGTTGGACTCGGTGAAGAATTTCATCGGGTCGTTCGGGTCCACGAAAACCTCCTCTTCTTTCTTTCCGACGTCGAGCGATTTCGCGAGGTCGTCCAAACCGTCGGCGGCTTTCTTAGCGGCGTCGGCGACGTTCTTCGGCGCCGCCGCCGCCAAACGCGCCGTTTTAAGAAACGCCCCCGCGCTCCCTCCGCACTTGGAAAAGTCCCACTGTTCTTCATGGCTCACCACGCGACCGGTTATGAGGTTCATCGTGAGCGTCGTTTTTATGGAAACGTCGCATTCGCCGCCCGGCGCGTCGCCGATCAAGCGCCACTCGATGATCGCGGTTTCGCCGTTTCGCATGGACATCGTAGTCACGGCGGCGCGAGCGTTACCGACGACGTCTCTTATGAACGTGTGCGTCTCGAAGCCCTCGACGCCTTGGAACACGCGCGCGCCGTCGTCGAACACCACGTCGGGCGCGTACGGCGCTTTGCTCCGCTTGTCTTCGCGCAGAGCGCAGACGTCCGCGGCGATTTGCCGGAGCGATCCCTCCACCGCCGGGCTCGACTTGCACACGAATTCGTCGCAGATCTCGGACAAAGGGGTGAGGCCCTCGATGGTGGCGGTCTCCGGGTCGAACGACTTCAACGCGAAGACGCGAAGGAGGCTGCGTTCGTTCGTGCGAAAAGAGGGGTTCGTCACCCTCTGCCGGGCGCCCGCTCCGCGAGCGCGACCCCGGGGGACGCGAGATCCGCGCACGAGCCGAGCATTGGAGGACACGCTGGATTGCCACGCGATCGCGCGTGACGAGGATTTTCCGATCGTCCCCGGGCCACCGGATGCGGTTCTCTGCGCGGCCGCGAGAGCGCCGGACATCGCGAGGGAGCTCATGGTATCGCGTTACTCGGTCACGCCCGCTCGCGCGTGATGGGCGAGGGCGCGAAAGCTCGTCCGCGCCGGTCCGAGTGCGCGAGCGACTCTGCATCACATCCGACGCGGACTTACGCTCGGAAACAACAAGGTTCCGTGAAATTGTGCCGGGATCCTCACGACCCTCATCGACGCCACAGCGGCGAATCTATGCGCGACGACGAGCGAAAGCGAGAGCGCGAGCGAATCTACTGATACAACCGGTCTCATAACGTCACGTGCGCGCGCTCGCCCCCCCGTTCACCCCGTTCAATCCCCAAAAAAAGTCGACTCACGAGTAGTGAGCCGAACATACCCCGTTCACCCTCTTCTCTCTTCGCGCGCAAGTCGAAAACGCGCCTCTCTTCTCTTCTCGGACGCTTCCAAAACGCTTCATCTCCCCGCCATCCGTCATATCGACTCACACGTACGACGTCGGGGGCCTGCACTCGTCGCTGTCGATGAGGTCGCAGGGGAAGACATCCTCCGGCTCGGCGTACTTGAGCTGCGCCTTCCCCTCCAAGTACCGGTTGAGCATCGCGGTGGTGGAGGGGTTGAACCCGTCCGCCTCGGACATCTTCTCGCCCTTGGTTCGCTTTTCGTTCATCGACGAGCGCACCTTGGACGCCAGCACTTTCCCCAACTCGACGCCCCACTGATCGAACGAGTTGAGACCCCAGATGAACCCTTGCGTCGCGACGCGGTGCTCGTAGATGGCGAGGAGCTGACCGGTGGTGTACGCGTTCAACGACGGTAACATGATGGACAACGAAGGGCGGTTGCCGGTGAAGGTCTTGTGCGGGATGAGGGAATCGGGGCAATTCTCCGATCGTAACTGGACGTCCGTTTTGCCAACCGCCAGAGCGTCGGCTTGCGCGAAAAAGTTGCACATGAGCTCGTCGTGGTTGGACACGATCTCGCCCTTCAAGTACACGCTCTGCTGGCTCTTAATGATGCCGATGAAGTCGCACGGGATCGTCCGTCCCTGGTGGATGAGCTGGTAGAACGAGTGCTGGCCGTTCGTACCGGGCTCGCCGAAATCGATCTCGCCGGTTTCGTAATCCAGCTTTTGCCCATCGATGGAGACGCCCTTCCCGTTGGACTCCATCGCGACTTGCTGGATGTGCGGCGCGAGCTTCGCGAGCGCCTGCGTGTACGGCAAAATCGCGCGCGCGGGGCAATCCAAAAACGACACGTTCCACAGCGAGAGCATGCCGAGCGTCACGGGGAGGTTCTCTTCAAACGGCGCCGTCGCGAAGTGCTCGTCGACGTTCCACGCGCCCTCCAGAAACGTCGACATCGTGTCGTAGCCGTACTGCAACGAGAGCGGAAGCATGCCCACCGCGGAGCACACGGAGTATCGGCCTCCGACCCAGTCCCAGAACGCGAACGCGTTATCCGGGTCGATGCCGAACTCAGACACGAGCTTGAGGTTGGTGGAGACGGCGACCATGTGCTTGGCGACGGCGTCCTTTCCGAGCGCGGCGATGATCCATTGCCGAACGGTGCGCGCGTTGAGCATCGTCTCCGCCGTGGTGAACGTCTTCGACACGACAACCACGAGCGTGGTTTCGGGGTCTAAACCGTTGAGAGATCGCGCGACATCCACGGGGTCGACGTTCGCCAGGAACCGGAGTTGACGCCCGCGCGCGCCCTCCGCCGCCTCGGCGCACGTGCGCAGCGAGGTGTGCACGAAGAGGGGTCCGAGAAACGACCCGCCGATGCCGACGGCGACAACCGAAGTGAGGGGTTTGCCGGTAGCTCCCACCCACTCGCCGTTGCGCACCTTATCGGTGAAGTCCTTGATCTTATCGAGCACTTCGTGCACGTCAGGCACGACGTTCTTGCCATCCACGTTGATCACCTTGTCCTTGGGCGCGCGCGTCGCGACGTGCAACACCGCGCGGTCCTCGGTGGAGTTGATGTGCTCGCCGCTGAACATGGCGTTGATCTTCCCTTTCAGATCGGCGGCGTCGGCGAGAGCGTAGAGCTTCTTCATCGTCTCGGGCGTCACGCGCTGGCGCGCGTAGTCGCAGTACACGCCGTTGTACTCCACCGTGAGCGCCTTGCACCGCTCGGCGTCGGTGATCAAGTCGCGAAGGTGCGTCTTGTCGATCTCCTCCTTGTGCTTCACGAGATCCGCCCACTCGGGGGTGGTGCTGATCAGCGCCGCGTCGCCGCCGTTCACGGCGGGGACGCCGCGCGCCACGGCCGCCATCCTGCGGCGCGGCGCGGTTTTGCTGCGACCGTGCGAGGAGAACTCTGCGTGGACGAAACATAAGAGGGATTCGAGAAGGGCGGGTCAGTCGAGGGCGGAGGCGGA
>Ga0222719_10004075_pt1 | contig 12875 bp, 10 predicted proteins | sample C33_34DmetaG_FD_165039 | JGI IMG/M metagenome (GOLD analysis project Ga0222719, IMG submission 165039) | Estuarine water microbial communities from San Francisco Bay, California, United States - C33_34D | ecosystem: Environmental > Aquatic > Marine > Unclassified | place: USA: California...
TAGGCGGTTCGAACAGGACGCGCAGTGGTGAATGTTCTGACCCTCGTTGACGTTGGCGATGTTCCCGCACTTCTTGCAGACGAAGACGCGATAGTTGTCGGAACACTCCATAAACCGTTCCTTCAAGAACTGCATCGTTCCGTGGCCCCAGTTGCACTCTACCTCCATCTCTCCCAAACGAAGCCCACCGTCGCGCGCTCTTCCCTCCGCAGGCTGTCGCGTGAGAAGAACCACCGGTCCGTTGGAGTTACGAGAGTGAATCTTGTCGCAAACCATATGCTTGAGACGCTGATAGTAGGTTGGTCCGATGAAGATCGACGTCTTCATTTGCTCTCCCGTTCGGCTGTTGTACATCACTTCGTTCCCGTGCGGATCGAGATTGCAGGTGTTCAACAGGACGTCGGTGATTTGATCCACCGACAAGGAGGTGAAAGGCGTCGCGTTCCCCAAGCATCCCATACTGACGCACGCCTTACCCATAATGGTTTCGATAAGTTGCGCGATGGTCATTCTGCTGGGGATGGCGTGGGGATTGATAATAATATCCGGCACCAAGCCCTCGGCGGTGAAGGGCATGTCCTCTTGATTGTACATGATTCCGATGCTACCCTTCTGCGCGTGACTGCTGCTCAACTTGTCTCCGATGGTAGGCTCTCGAAAGTTTCGAATTTTGACTTTGCAGAAGTTGTAGCCGTCCGCACTGATGTTTTTGAAGTACCTGTCGTTGGAGCAGTTCATATCGACGTATCCGATCTCGTTGTTCTTCATCGAAATGCTGTTGTCCTTGTGCACAAAGTTTTGATTGATTTTTTGCGGCATGCATTTGCCGATGATGATGTCCCCGGACTGTACGAACACGTTCTCCGGAACGAAGCCGGTGTCGTCTATCTTTCCGTAGTTGTTGGGGCAAACCACCTTCGACGCTCCGTTGCTCCCCGTCTGCGTGGAGAGCGGGTTGCAGAAGATCTCCTCCTCTCCCGAAGAGAGATTCTTGTTGCATTGCTCCTTCAAGGTACGATAGAAGGTGGTGGTGAAGAGCCCTCGTTGAACCGAGGAGCGATTGAGAATGATCGAGTCCTCTTGATTGTAGCCCGTGTAAGTCGCGATCGCTACTATCACGTTGGTGCCGCAGGGCATGTTGCTCAAATTGAGCAACTTCGACATGTTGGTGCTGACGATGGGGCTCTGAGGATAGTTCAGAATGTGCGAGAGGGTGTCGAGGCGATGCTTGAAAGAGGTGCTGTATATTCCGATCGCTTGCTTTCCCATCGCGGCCTGATAGGTGTTCCTGGGCGCTTGGTTGTGATTCGAAAACGGAATGTTACTCGCCAACACTCCCAAGATCAGAGAGGGGTGGATCTCCAAGTGAGTGTACCTCTTTTGCAAATGATGCCCTTTCTGCCCGCTCATCAAGGAGCGGTAGGTCGGCGCGATCATCAGATTGTTGGACTCCTCCACATCAAGGAACTCGATCACCGATTTACGCGGATTTATCTCGGAGGAGAATACGTCCGCAACCAAATGGTTCCATGTGATGTCGTTATTCAGAAGGTCGGCGACGTCCTTCTTCGATAGTCGCATCCGATTGTTCTCGTCCACAATGTACAAGGGCCGTACGCATCGACCCGCTTCGGTCGAGATCATGATTCGATTTTGACTCACCTCCCACGTGATGCTGGTGTAGATGTTGATGATCCCCATCCGTTTTTGTTTGATCAGTTCGGTGTACATGCGCATCGGATTGTCGTAGTATCCGGCGATGTTCCCGTTGACGAACACCCAAGTATTCGTTTGAAAGTGATGCAGCTCTTCGAATTTGAAGGGCTTCAAGCCCAGGCTTTCGAGAATCATGTAAACCGGTTGCGAGTTACTCGAGATAGTAATGGACGCCGTGATCGCGATGTTCTTCACCAGACCGACGCTACTGCCCTCCGGAGTTTCGGATGGGCAGATGATTCCCCATTGCGTGTTGTGCAGCTTTCGCGGTTGAATCAGCTTCCCCGACTTCTCCATCGGGGTGTTGATGCGTCGTTGATGGGATATGGTGGCGTTGTAGGTCAGTCGATTCAGCACCTGCGCCACACCTTGCTTGGAGTTGGCGTTCTTGATGCCCCAGTTCCCTGTGGCGAGACCGTACTTCAGCCCGGACTCGATCGTGGAGGGCTTCACGATTTTGTAGATGTTGGTCTTGTTGATCAGATTCACCAAGTCGTTCGTCACGCGCCAACTGCCGTTGTTCAGCTCTTTGTAGATCATGTTCTTGACGTCTTTGACCACCTTCCCGTAGTACTGACGAAACAGATTCGCCAACATGATTCCCGGAGTGTCGACTCGCTTGTTCAGATAACTGTCTCGATCGTCCATCTCGTAAATCCCCAAGAAGCATTTGATGATCTTGTTCACCATGTACCCCAGATATTGGGCCTTGTGATGAAACTCCGTTCCCACATGCGGGAGAAAGTCGTTTCGCAAAATGTCCAGAATGATGTTGATTCGCTTGGACTTGTTCTGCATGATCTCCTTGGGAAACCCGCTAATGTTCAAGAATTTGTTCATGTACTCCAGCGCGGCGTTCCTCGTGAGGATGTTGTTGGAGTCTTCGATACTCCCCTTCAAATTCTCGAGAATGACCGCGTTCTCGGGCGCCTCCAAATCGAAGACACAATACTTCATGATGTCCTTGTCGGAGATGACGTTCAGGGCTCGAAAGAGCACCACCACCGGCACGTCCACTCGAATGTGATGAATACTGACGCGGATGAAGTGCCCGAATTGGGTCTGTTTGGACGACAACTTCAGGCTCGTCAACTTCGGAGGACTGAAGATGTTGTCCGGTACGGATCGAATCTCCGCCAAATGGGAGTACTGCGAGAGCTTGTTGTCCAAGAAGACGTACGTTTTGTTTTCCGCGATTCGATCGTGACTGATAATGACCTTCTCGTTGCCGTTCACGATGAAGTATCCACCGTAGTCGTACCTGCACTCTTGGGAGTTGATCTTGAAGTACGGATTCTCCAAGATGCAGTAGTTGGAACCCACCATCACAGGTATCTTGCCCAAATTCACGTTGTTCATGATCTTCTTACACTCGTGTTGCACCATGTTGTCGTCGTACCATTTGTTGTAGATGATCATCTGCGAATAGAGATTCGCCGAGTAACTGAAGTTCCTTTGTCGAGCGTCTTTGGGGGTCATGATTCGAGTGCTACCGTCCTTCTCGTTGATCATCGGCCGAATCATCTTCGGCGAGGCGAAGCTAATTTTGATGGTGTATTTGAAGTCGTCGACATCGGCGAGATACTTGTGATAAATTTGCAAATCGTTGAAACCGTGAATGATTTGATCGATCTTGTTCAACACGAAATCGTTGTAGGAGTCGATCTGATGTTTGATCACGCACTTCTTGTGCGATTGATGATAGTACGCGTTCACGATATCCCAAGTGTACTTTTCGAACTCGTGCTCGGTAAACGCGTCCATATCAAAATATAGTATGAGTAATGGATTTCCGGTCTGTAAATCATGAATAATCAATTTTTTAAATGGATTCTGTGTTGTTATGAATTAACTCTACTCCCGTAGTGGTATTCTTGTATCCCTCGATGTTCAAAAGGTCCTTGTGTGTTTTCGAATGGCACGCCTTACACAGCGGAACCAAGTTAAACCTGGTGTTTTTGTGATACTCGGAGATCTTGTTGTTGGAGGCCAGCTTTTGTTCTACAATATGATGCACCTCTTGTGCACCAGCGCTTCCGCATACCGCGCACGATTGATTCATGTAAACGTGCGGATTGTACCGCGACGGTTTGGGATCTACGTGGTCGTTTTGAAGTCGCCCCCGAATTCGTTCCGCCGTGCTCAAAAAATGCGCGGGCATGTCCAGGGACCGGCACACCTCCATTCCGTACATTTTCAAACCCGGCCCTTCGCGCAATACGCGATCGTAGTAGATTTTTTGAGTGGTTTCGTCGAAAGTGACGGACAAATTACACACGCGGATCGAGGGATTGTTCACGATCTCGGGAATGGAGTGCAACTCGTGTAGATGAGTCGCCATCAGGAAGACCGCTCCCGAACGCAAAATGGAGTCGATTCCCGCGCCCACCAACGCCACCGCCGACTGGGTCTCCGTACCCGAGCACAGCTCGTCGCCGATCACCAAGGTGTGTCGATCGCTATGATTCAAAATGGTTCGCATTTCGCTCATCTCTCGCACGAAGGTGGACTGCCCCTTGTACAAGTTGTCCGTGTTAAGAATTCGCGTGTAGATGGATCGATAGAGACCCAACCGGAAGTGACTCGCGGCCACGTACATACCGGCTTGGGCCATAACCACCGCGATGCCGACCGATTTCATCAGACTGCTCTTTCCGGAGGCGTTCACTCCATACAGAATGATCCCCTGAGGAGCTTCGGACGACTCGCTCTCGCAACTCAGACTGATGTCGTTCGAAACGTAACGAACGTCCTTTTGAACATGTTCGATCAACGGGTGCCGCAAGTCCTTCGCCTCCACAAATCCGTGCGAGGAGGACTCCACACAAGGCTTCGTCAAACCGTAGTCGTACGCGTTCGCGACGTTCGTAGTGTCGTAATCCAACTCGTCTACCAATCGAACGATCGTTTGGAGTTTCGACATGTAGTTTCCCTTGAAACTTCGAACGAACGTCTCGAACGTTTCGCGAATCATTTTCGAACTCGAATGACGAAGATCCAGGTATTTATGATTCAATCGCATCAACTCGTCGTTCGTCACACTCAAGACGAGTTTGTTTCCGGTGGGTTGTGTAATGAGCGACTTTCGATCCAAATAGGTCTCGATCTTGAATCGCATACTCTTCTTCAGAGTGAGTGTCAATCCGTCTTTGTCGTGATTCGTCAACGATATCATTCCGTGGGTTTCGTTCACGTGTCTCTGAAACTGCTCGTAGTACGAAGCGAGCTCCCTCGATATGTCGTCCAAAATCGAATACACCCCCTCTTGAAAGCAATTTTCCCAAACCCCGTTAGGGTTAAAAGTTTGACAGACCTCGGCATTTATTTTCGAAAAAAGCTCATCTCGAATCATTTTGGCTTCGTCGGCCTCGCTCACGTCGTTCAACCGAAGCGCTTTCTCCGCGTGAGACAACGAGTTTCCCAGCTGATAAAGCTCGTGGGGATATCGAATCATCTTGTGCAGAAGTCTCTCCAAATCTCCGACGGAGTGCAACTCCTTTCGAATCGCTTGTACCACCCCCAGATCATTCAACAACGCTGCGATCGCGTCGTGATGCGCTCGAATCCGCGCTTCGTCCAACCCCGGAGCGAGCAGTGTTCTACGCATACGTCGTTTACCCATGGGCGTTTTGCACCGATTCAGAAGACTCAGTACACCGAACTTGCCGTCGACGATATTCAACTGCTCCGCACTGTCGTTCGATAGAGTGAGTTGTTCGCGCTTCGAAATCAGCTGGGTCGGTCGCTCCAACCGCACCTCCTGTCCACCCGACTGCTCCAATAGGAACTGCACTAAGTAGCTGAACACGTGCCTGGCTTGCAACATCTGCTCCAAATCCAGATACTCGATCGGAGACAACATGCCCGTATCTTTGTACACTTTCGAAAAAGTGAGATTTTGAAACGACACCGTCTTGTGCTCGCGTTTGAAACGATCCGTATGGTCCGTAAGCACCACTCCTCGATAGGCGTCGCGAATCAACGAGCGCGCCTCCTCGGCCCCCTCGAAAATTAGGAGGGCCTCGCGGGGCTCGCACTGGATGAAGTATCGGGTAAGCACCGCGTCCAACTCCTCGTGCGGAACAGACATTTCGTCGTAGGAGCAAACTCCGGTGGACATGTCCACCGCGCACATCCCCAACGTGACTCGGGTGGAAGTGCATTCTGCGTACAACGCCACTATGTTGTGCTCCTCGGGCTTCTCCATAGCATCGTCCGTGTAGGTGCCGGGACTGATCACGCGCTTCACCCGTCTCTCGCGTAGCTTGTTGTCCAGAATCTTGTCGGTCTGCTCGACCTCGACCACGGTGTATCCGTAATCTTTTACCAACATCCGAACGAATCGTGCCGTGTTCCAAACCTGAAAGCCCGCCATCATCGGATTGCTGAAGTCGCACACGGCGTTCTTCTTGTTCTTAAAGGTCCGTACAATACCGAGTTTGCCGCAAATGTCCTCCAAGCACTCCGCTGAGTTCCATCCGGCCTCGTTTCCGGGGAGCGCGTACATTTCCATAAAATCGCCTACTTGCATGAGCACCACCGTGTGGTCCCCATACTTGTTTCGGTACTCCAAAGAGTACCGAAAATACTCCCGATATGTAGCCATTTGAACAGTAGGATCGTTTTTAAAAAGAAGCCTCTTTCTATACAGAAGAAATGTCTTTAAACCAGTTTAATAAAGATACAGACGCATAATTCATAAAAACACTTAAACGTTTCTTGTTGTCATCAGTGTAAACGACTTTTACACGAACCCTGTTAATGGAACCCACCCTCGAGAACATCGAAGAGATGTTTGAATTAGTTTCCGCGATCCCGTCCGAAAAGTTAAGAAACACACTGATGAATCAATATCGGAGCGAGTTGCGCGGCTTTTTAAACAAATTGGAGCACATTTACTACCATTACTACATCAAAAAACACTCCACCGCTCGATTAGAATGCAAAAGAAACTCCGAAATCGCTCACATGGCTAAATGTTTGAAAAGCTTACTACCGCTGATGATCTTGGTGAACGAGGCCCATTCGGAGAGCCGAATGGATCTTCAACAAGCACCGAACGCTTTCGCGTAAGTGAGAACAATGTGTTCGTAGTAGAATATTGGTTTGGAGGAGGCCAAGAGTTGGTGTTCGGCCTGTGCCACCACTTTGGTCATGAAATGTAACAACGTGGGTTTCTTTTTGTGTTTTTGAAGAATTATGTCCATAATTTTTCGACAGATTATGGGGTTTTCGATATTGTACTTCATTATTTTGTAGATGCTTTGTCGTGTAAGTGCAATCACTTTCGAACAAAGTACCGTTTTTCGAACCGCGTCGAGAAGATTCGATAACTCTCTTTCCACTGGATCGAACACCGGATTGTTCTCCAGCAGCTCTGGAGGAAAACACAACGCTTTCAAAGCGATTTGTATATCTTGATCGCAGTTTTGGAAGGTGTTCTCGTGATCTTCGATGGAGTGTGCTTCGCAGTAGGTATGAAAGCTTTTTTCAAGCGCTTTGGAATCCAACCGAGGGGTGCGTATGATTGCGAAGTGAGACAGTATCGAGTCCACCAAACCCGATTGTTGCGTCGAGGTGAGTACGAGTCGTACGTTCGTGTTCCTTTCGAACAGTTTCAAAATGGTGTGTTGTTGTTGATGCGATAAGGCTTCGATATCGTTTAGCACCAGAACGTGCGTTTTGACCATCATGACGTGAGAGTTCGAAATCACGTTTTTTACGTACTGCACGAACTCTTGCATGTTGACGTTTGGCATACGAAAACGAAGGTAGTTTGCGTTGTACTCGACGGGAACCTTTTCGGACATATTTCTCCGCGTTGTTTTGAAGGAACCCGTTCCGCACACAACGGACTTCAAAAATCGTATTAGCATACACTCCAGTAGAAGCGGGCATGTGGAGAGAAGAAGGGTGTTCAAATCCAATCTGTCCGGAAGAGGCCCCAATGAAGGGAGATATCTCTCGGATTCGGATACGAAATTGTTTAAGTGTGTCTCGTACAACATGGGACTAATGGACAGAAGAACTGCTTTGCGAACCTTGAATTTAAAGGAGACCTTCACAGCGGACGAATTGAAACGTAGTTACCGCAACGCGTGTCTACGCCATCATCCGGACAAACAACACGGAAAGGACCCCGCCGACAGTGCCGTATCTTTTACAGACGTGCAAAATGCGTACCTCTTTCTGCAGAACGAAGACAGCGGGACAAAGACTGCGGAGTTCATGGATCGAGATTTAATCAATTTTTTATTTTGGTTCGCTTTGAACGTTTGTCGACGAACGTTGGACAAGGAGATTCCCAAGGGAACTTCCAAACACCAGTCCACCGAATTGATCGTGGATGTAACTTTGGAGGAGGTCTACAACGCCACGATCAAAAAGTTGGTGTATCGTAGAAGGCTGAAAGACGAAAGCGTCACGGAGACGCTCTTTTTGGAGCTGATCGACTTTCGAGAGGTATACTCGATTCCCAAGAAAGGAGACTACGAGGGGGAGCTTTTAATTAAAACCAAATTGCTAAAATCGGACAGCTACTATCTGGACGATATCATGTCCTCGCACGACCTTTATTTGAAAAAGCGGATCTCCGTCTTCGAATACTTCTACGGGTTGGAATCCTCGATCGATCTTCCCAACGGAAAAACGATAGGAAGCGTATGCGGGACACCTATGCCATCCGTCGAATCCTTTCCCGGATACGGTTTGCCCTACGAAGACGAGGACGGTGAAACACGAAGAGGAACCCTCTTCGTTCTCTACGATGTGGACATGAGCGTTCACTCTCTCCGAGAGGAGCATCGCTCAATTGTTCAAGAGCTCTTTTCACAAAATATCGATTGAATAAAGTAAGATGGTGAACTACTATCCGACGTATTTGACTGTTTCGGAGTTTTCTCAGCGGACCGATCACGAATGTGCATGTGAAAATGTTACTTTGAAATTCGCGATCTTTTCGAAGTCGAAATCTTTGATCGATTGGGATGTGTTGGACGACTATATCGGATTGGCTCTTCGTCAAATTGTTCGATGGAGCCCTTTGAACCCTTTGCCGACTACGGTCCGTATAAAAGTGTTCGAAGACTACACTCCCAAAAGGCTTCCTCGTAAGGGGAGGGCGTTGACCCCGGACCATATCAACAGCGGACTGACTTACACGTACGGAGCTTGGGATCAGACCAATATCGAAATTTTCCGAATGCAGGAGTTTCCGAAAGTGCTCTGCCACGAACTGCTGCACTTTTTTAATATAGGTATCTCGAAAGAGCAAAACGACCGTTTGTCGACTAAAGCGGCGTCCGTGTTTAATGTACAACATTTGGAGACCGTTAACGTCAACGAAGCGCTGACGGAGCTGAACGCCGTTGTTCTGAACGCGAGCATTCTGTCGCCGAAACCGGTATTGGAGTGCCTCAAGGAGGAGTATCAGCATACCGAAAGAACGATCGCGCGTATACGCAACCACTTCGGTCTGAGATTCAACGATTGGAGTAGATGGAAAGAGAGCACACATGCATTCTCATATCTGGTGTTGAAACATCTATTCATGGGAGAATTGTTGGGATACAAAGGCGCGTTTAATTGCACAGAAAAATCTGGAGAAAAAGAATTTACCATGACGAAAACTGCTCTTAATTTTCAGAAACTTACTTAAGGATTGCTCAACACAGTTGAGCATACCATATACAGCACAAATGGCCAAAACAGTAACTAAGAAGACTACCGCAAAGCCCGCTTCTACCCCGGAAGCGCCCCCTCCCAAGCCCGAGGTGGAGGAGGTCTCCAACACTACGGAGGAGGTTTCTGACACCAAGCCCAAGGAGGTTGTTGCCGACACCAACCCTGCCAACGTGTATCAGACCAAGCTCAACGCTTACTTCGAGCGCGTGAACGCTATGAGCAAGGAGATGAAGGAGCTCGTGACGCTGGGTCGTACCCTGGATAAGGAGTTTCAGCAGATTATGAAGGCGATGTCCAAGAAGAGCAAGTACGTGAAGAGCAACGAGGAGCGTCCTCTGAGCGGTTTCGCGATGCCCTCTCTTCTGAGCAACGAGCTGTACGACTTCCTGAAGCTGGAGAAGGGGACCAAGGTGCCGCGCAAGGATGTTACCCGCATGGTCAACGACTACATCAAGACGAACGGGCTTCGTGACGAGAAGGACAAGCGCAATATCAAGCCCAACGCGGAGCTGCAAAAGATCTTCAACAGCAACAAGGATGACAAGATCACTTATTTCAACCTGCAAACGTTTATGAAGCACCACTTCATCAAGGAGACTCCAGCTACCGCCAAGGTGGGAGCCTAAAAAAAACGACACAACCCTAATTTTAAATTTCTATCAAATTTCGAATAATTAATGCTATCTTCGAAAATGGGCTTAAAGGCATTTATATGATTTATTTTTTAATATACGTGCATAATATACCATTATATTATGGACAATGGAAATAAGAAATGTTCTTCCTCAAGAACATCTTTGGATTTACCGCGATCTCAAAACGGTATAGAGTCGATAGGTTCTCCCTCGAACACACTTCGAAATTCCAAAAGCGAACAATCCATCCGCGATATCAACGTTTTGGTCAATCGATCTTTGTTCGTCGGATCTGGTGACGAGGAGAACAGCGACACGTCGACAGAGGTCTCTTTCGGAACCGAACTTTCCAAATTTATGCGTTGCTCGCTCAGCGGAACCTCGTACGACATCGCGCGATTAGTTCATTACATCTTTAAAGATAGCTACCGCGTAGCGCGTTTGAAAACGAAAAGCTGGTATTTGCACGACGGAATGAAATGGAAACCTACCGAGGTGGGACCCTATTACGAACTGTCGACCTCCATCGCTCAATTGTTCGACACCTACCTTCAAATCCACACGTCGAGTAAAACAGAGAACATGGACGAGGAGACGAACAAAGACGGTTCGAAGGAAGACAAAGAACGGCAAAAGAAGATAGAGGCGATTAATAAGATTATCAGCAAACTGAAAAACGTGAACACTAAAGAGATGATCTGCAAAGAGTGCGTTTATCTCTTCTACGACCCGGATTTTTTGACCAAATTGGACACGAGTACCAATATCATTTGCTTCAACAACGGGGTGCTCGACATCGAACACAACGACTTTCGGCAAGGAAACTCAGAGGACATGATATCCTTGCACATCGACATGAACTTCGTGCCTCCGAAACTTCAAAAAGACCACAACGAGCTGGCCAAAGTGATCGAACAATTCCAAGAGTTTCGCAACAAAGTTGTGAACAAACGAAAGAATCGCTACATCTTTTCGACCACATGAGTAGCGAACTATTTCTGAGCGAAAAAAAAAATTGATTTTGTATTTAAGCTTTACATACACATAACAAACTACGAAACATCACAACAATCTTTCAACAATGAGCGTCGAAAACATCATGTTCGCCAGCGACTTCAAGATCGAGAATGTGGAATACGGCGAGGTGAAGAAGCTCGGCGATGGAGCGGGCGGCAAAAACGTGGCGAAGATGGTTCCCTTGTACTACAACAAGAAGCCGCTCGTCCTACAAACTTGCGAGATGTACTCTCCCTTCGGCCTGAACACGTTCGCAGGAGACGACGGCAAAGCAGACACCTACAGCATCGACCTGTCGTTTCGGGACATGGAGTCTCGCGAATGTCTGAAGGAGCTCTACAACATGATGAGCGCCTTGGACGAACGCAATGTGAGCGAGTGCGTGGATGTGAACTCGATGGAGTGGCTCGGGAAAAAGAAGGTCTCTCGCGATGTCGTTGAAGCGTTGTACACCCCGGTGATCAAGATGGCCAAAGACAAGGAGACCAGAGAGCCGACGGACAAGTATCCGGCGACTTTCAAGGTGAAGCTTCCTACCACTGCGAACGGATTCAAGTGTACGATGTTCGACTCGAACCACAACGCGATCGACATCATCTCGACGAATTTGAAGGGTGCGAAGATCACCGCCTTGATTCAGTGTACAGGCATTTGGTTGGCCGGTGGTAAATTCGGGATGACCTGGAAGATGGTTCAGCTGCAAGCGATCCCCCGGATCGCTCTCGACGGATACTGCCTGAAACCGGTCGCGAAGCACGTCATCGCGGAGTCGGAAGATTCAGAAGTGATCGACATGCTACCCATCCGCAAAGAATTAGAAGAGGTCTCCAATACAGTCGAAGACGTCGTAGATAGCGAAGAGGAAGACGAAGAGGAAGACGACGACGAGGAAGACGAGGAGGAGGAAACACCGAAGCAAGTGGCGGTGCCGAAAAAGCGAACGGGCTCGAAAAAGTAAACACGATCTTAAAATTCGGGTAGGATATAAATAAATAAAGATACTCTAAACGGTTTGTGTCTCATGATTCCTCGAATGAACATTAACATTCAAGACTTAGCACACTACATCTTCAAAACCAACATCCAAGAACAGAACGAAATTTTTTTAGATATCAAAACGTTGAAAACAAATAAGGAGCTCTTTTTTTTCTGCTTCGAGTTATTTTGCAAAGGTTTGATTATTTTGTACGGCAACTCTCAAAACAAGCTGCTGCTCAATCAAGTCACCATGGAGCAATTCGATGTGATTAAAGAACGTCTACGATACGCGCACATCAAACTACACATCCACGTATACGAACAGTCCACCGCAGAGATTATGGATTTGATCAGCACCACCGACGAACGCGATGTGATTTGCGAAACCATCGACAAGCTCGTATCTTCCGAAGAGGACAAAATGCTCGACGACTACACTTTCAACATCATTATAAACGGTGTAGTGTACGTGATATACTTTACAATCGAATGAGCGCTTCGTTACTGTTCTTGGTATTTTCGTACACACTCCACGACACTCTCTGTATGTCGACGAATCGCGAGTACTCTCGAGCCACCTCCGGCAACTTAGTTTTATCGATGAGCGGTAATTTCAAAACCCGCACATTATGGAACATATCGTTTTTGATCTCTTTGATCAACACGTCATCCACCATTGGTGTGTGAACAATCTCAACGTCTTTACGATCGTAGCTCTCTCTCCAATCTCGAAGGATGGCTCTGCACAGACACAGGCTCTTCGAGTCGAACACGATCATTTGCACTCCCGCGCCTGTTTTAAAAGTCTTCGAAGGAAGAGAGGGAGGCGTTGGAGCAGCAGTCGGC
>Ga0222719_10004079_pt1 | contig 12866 bp, 16 predicted proteins | sample C33_34DmetaG_FD_165039 | JGI IMG/M metagenome (GOLD analysis project Ga0222719, IMG submission 165039) | Estuarine water microbial communities from San Francisco Bay, California, United States - C33_34D | ecosystem: Environmental > Aquatic > Marine > Unclassified | place: USA: California...
AGGTATTTTTCGGAGGTCACCATGCACCACCGATCACACATTATCGAAACAAAAAATTGTTAGGAGAAATAGATGCCAGGATTTTTTGATGCCTTAGAAAAGTTCACACCCAGCAGGACGTCAACAACTACTGTGAACAAAAATGGACAGAGCATAGTAGTAAGCAAGGAAAAATACAGAGAAATTTTGGCCAAAGGTATAGACAATTTTGAATTGGTAGATGGCGAATTGCTCTTCCAAGAAAAAAAGGTTCACAGACACAGCATTTTGCTTTCCGCTGAAAAAGGAATGTCTTTTCTTGATGGAAATGTGTTCTGGCCAGATGGTGTAAAAGAACAGGGGCACGTATGGAAAAAAGATTGAGAATATCTGATCTAGATTTTGTTTTTATAAGTTACAATGAGCCAAACAAAGAGCACAATTGGGCAGATCTCCTAGACAAGGTGCCATGGGCCAAGCGCGTGGATGGAGTCAAGGGATTTGATTCGGCACACAAAGCCGCGGCGGAACTGGCGGAGACCGAATTCTTCATCAGCGTGGACGGCGACAACATAATAGATGATAAATTTTTATTGGAAACATTAGATTTTGACAAAACAAATCCAATGGCAGTTCACAGATGGCGCGCCATGAACAGTGTCAACGGATTGGTATATGGCAACGGTGGCATCGTGGGATGGCCAAAAGTTACATGTCTCGCTATGAAAACCCATGAAAACGCAGATTCTGAACTTAACCAAATTGATTTTTGTTGGGGGGTCCCCCATGAAAATCTACATAACATTTATAGTCAGACAATTATAAACCACTCACCACAACAGGCATTCACAGCAGGGTTCAGAGAAGGTGTAAAAATGAGCCTCGACAGAGGCAAGGTTATTTCTCCCTCCGAATTCATGCGCAAGATAGATAGGTCAAATTTAAATTGCCTTTTGACCTGGATGTCGATAGGTGCGGATGTCGAGTATGGCAAATATGCTATTCTTGGTGCCAGGATGGGTTGTTGGTTCACTACGGTAAAAGGCATAGACCTAAGCACGATAAGAGATATTGATCTATTGCAGGACAAGTATTTCAAATCAATTTCTGATGTAGATGAGATGTTACTAACATACGGAAATTCACTACGTCAACGGATGAAGATGCCTATAGCAGACATGGACATCGAACAGAGTAAATTTTTTAAGTTTTGTCAAAACAAATGGAACAACAAAGGAATTCAAGATCGTGAGCAAAAGTCAATATAAATCAGAAGCGGACAAAGCCAAAGAGGAGTTAGACAAAATATCTCCGACCATGTGTTTGGCAAAATGGAACCAAGTCAGCCTGCATCTGCCAACAGGGTTGACCAATTCATGCTATCATCCACCTTTACATGAGATCGATGCCGACGAAATAAAAACTAATCCTGCGGCGTTACACAACACTGAGAAAAAAATACAAGAAAGAAAAATGATGTGGAAAGGCGAAAGGCCGGAAGGATGCAGTTACTGTTGGAAAATTGAGGACACGGGGCAAACAAGTGACCGTCATTACAGATCCGGTGAACCATGGGCCATGAAAGATCACCAGGCCATAACAGACAATCCCTTTTCACGCATTCATAATCCACGATACGTGGAAGTAAATTTTAATAATGTATGCAATTTCAAATGCAGTTATTGTTCACCTCAATTCTCTAGTGCTTGGGCACAAGAAATAGACAGGTATGCCGAGTATCCAACAGATCCTCCACACAACGCACCCGAGCATTTCCAGGGCAGGCGTAGACCTATCCCAAACAGGGAGGAAAATCCATATGTGACGGCATTTTGGAAATGGTGGCCCGAACTTTATCCACACATAGAACACTTCAGGATGACCGGGGGTGAACCAATGATGGATCATAACACATACAAAGTCTTTGACTACATACTAGGTAATCCAAAACCTAATCTCCATCTCAATGTTACCAGCAACATGTGTCCGCCTGATGACAAGATAAAAAACCGCTATTTTGACGTTGTGAAAAAATTGTGCTCAGAGGAAAAAATTGAACATTTCATGCAATTCGTATCTGTGGATGCCCATGGACCACAAGCGGAATACATCAGGCATGGTCTCAATTACAATAAAATGATGGACAACGTGAATGAATTTTTGACACGGATACCTGGAAGAAATTCGGTAACATTTATTATAACATACAACAATCTTAGTGTGACCACATTGGAATTTCTTCTCAAAGACATAATGCAATTACGAAAGGCTCATAGCAAAACCTATCAACGTATATGGTTTGATATACCATTGTTGAGACAGCCGGCATGGCAACAGGTAACATTACTACCAGAAGCGTATAAGTCCATACATAGGTCCAACATCCAGTGGATGCGTCAAAATTCGGGAGAGGAAAATTTTACTCAATTCAAAGACTTTGAAATTCAAAAAATGGAAAGAAACCTTGCTTATTGGACAAGCAATCAGACCAGAGACAATAAACTCAAAAAGAATTTTTATAAATTTTTCGAAGAGCATGATAGACGACGTGGAACAAGTTTCCTTAAATCTTTTCCAGAGATGGAGGAGTATTGGCAGGAGTGTAAATCATGCGAATAATTACTCATGGATGTAGTTTTACTAGATACAAATGGGAATGTTGGCCAAAATACCTTTCCTGGTTTGATTCTGATGTTGAGGTAATCAATTTGGGTTTCAGTGGTAGCGGAAACGAAACGATAAGTCGAGGTGTAATAAATTCTTCTTTGAAATATAAAGGCATAGGTAAGATATATGTTATGTGGTCAGGCGCAGACAGATACGAAGTGATAGACGACGAACAAAGTCACAGTGCACAAGGTGAAGCCACTTACGCCAGGTACGATGACGATTTCAAGTGGAACGTGTGGTTTGGTGGACACCATGATAGGCAAAAACACAAATACTATCAGAAAAATTTTATGAACGACAGGCACAACTCATTCAAAACTCTTGAGCGTATATTGTACACTCAGATGTTTTTGGATAGACATAATATAGAATATGAAATGATGATAATGAATAGGCATGTTTTAGGCGATGTTGATTCAAACGCGTTTAGGTCACTTTACAAAAAAGTTGACTGGAGCAAATTTATTTTTTACCAAGGTAACTTGGGTTTACAAGAATTCGCATTAGAAAAATATCCAGAACATTTTTTAGGAAACAATGACTGGCACCCTTGTCCCTACACGCACTATCAATGGGTCAAACAAATCATGATGAGAAGCAAAAAAAGTCTGGACGAAAGAGTTAGAGACCAACTTATACAAAGAACACTGGAACTTAGGAAAAAATACAACTTGATATGAACGACAGAGACTTCAAAAACAAAATTTTAAATAAATTGTCTCCGAGTTTTTGTGGAGCCAAATGGTATAACGCAACAATATGGTTAGGTTCCGGCATGACCACAAGTTGTCACCATCCACCCGCTCACAAGGTAGACATAGCAAAGGTGCAGTCAAACCCAAAATTACTACACAACACTCCCCAAAAGAAACATGACCGAGCGCTGATGGTGGCGGGAGAAAGACCCAAAGGATGTGAGTATTGCTGGAAGATCGAGGACATGGGCAGAGATGCCATAAGTGATAGAATCTACAAAAGTAAAATTTATGACAAAGGTGATCTGCAAACAGCGAGCCAAACGGCTATCACAGAAGATGTTAATCTCAAGACTTTAGAAATTGCGTTTGACAGGACATGCAACTTCGCTTGTTCGTATTGCAATCCTGCATTCTCAACCACGTGGGTGAGAGACATTAAATCCAAAGGTCCATATAAGGATTTAAAGTCAGATGGTAGGAACCATTTTACTCACCCACATGATGGCGCTCAACTGTACAAACAGGACGAAACCAATCCTTATGTGGAAGCATTCTTCAAGTGGTGGGATAGTGATCTACACAAGACGTTAGACGAACTGAGAATCACGGGAGGAGAACCCATGATGTCTCCTCATCTTTGGAGGCTATTAGATTGGATAGAGAATCAAGGTCACAAATTGAATCCTAACATGCGACTAGCGATCAATTCAAATCTCGGAGCCAAACAAGAGATCATAGACAAGTTTAAAACAAAACTAAAAAAATTTAAAAATTTTCATTTATACACGAGTAACGAAGCGACGTTTGGCCAGGCTGAGTACATACGTGACGGTTTAGTGTATGGCGATTGGTTCAGTCAAATAATGCACATGATGGTCGACAAAATACCAACACAGATTCATAACATGTGTACGATCAATGCATTGTGTCTGGAATCGTTGCCAGAGTTTTTGGAAAAAATAATATGGTTCAAAAATGCTAGTAAAGTTTATGGTTCGCAGATCAATTACACTTTAAATATTCTACGATTTCCTAGTTTTCAATCTCCATTGGTGCTACCCGACGAACTGCGTGAAAAATTTAGACACAACCTTGAGAAGTTCTTAACTAGTAATAGCAAATGGCTGGAGCAAATGGAGATCAACCACACGCAAAGACTGATAGATTATTTGGATGTAGTCAAGACACCACACGCCGGAGCGGCCACACAGAAAAAACTACAGCAAGATTTTAAAAATTTTTACAAACAATATGACACACGCAGGAACAAAAATTTTGAGAAAACATTTCCTGTGATAGGAGAATGGTACCGTGGCCTATGATTACGGGGCAAAGGAGCCCGAAAAACTTAAAATAAAAGACATGACTTCAAAACAGAAGGAGTTGCTAATCGATAGTGACACGTTCTGCATGATGCCATGGTTGCATCTTCATGCTTTTCCAGATGGCAGGGCATATCCTTGCTGTTTTGCTTTGGACAAGCATCCAGTTGGAGACCTCAACAAAGATTCTATGGAGACTGTGTTCAATGGAAAGGACATGCGTCAGATCAGGACAAACATGCTGGCCAACAAAACAAGCAAACAGTGTACGAAATGTTATGATCAAGAGAAATCGGGATTTTTCAGTTTGCGCCTAAGTTCCAACAAGCATTTTGGTCACAATGTAGGCATGATTGACCACACACAATCCGATGGTACCGCAGACTTTGTTATAAAATATTGGGATATACGTTTCAGTAATCTGTGTAACTTGGCCTGTAGGAGTTGCGGCACATGGTTCAGCAGTAATTGGTATGAGGATCACAAGAAGTTGACAGGATCTCCACCGGACCATGCCAAAGTAATGAAGGTTGGTCGTAGCAGTAATGACATATGGGATCAAATGTTGGAACAATTCGAACACGTAGAACAGTTTTATTTTGCAGGTGGTGAACCCATTATCATGGAAGAGCACTACAGGATATTGAAAGAACTTGATAAACGTAAGATGTACCATGTAAGACTGATATACAACACAAACTTCACACGGACAACGTTCAAAGATATAGACGTGTTAGAATTGTGGAATAAATTTGATTCTGTTTCGATAGGGGCCAGCCTGGACGCAGAAGGCAAGCGAGGAGAACTGATGCGTAAAGGCACGGTATGGGATGATATCGTGGCAAACAGGAAAAGGATGTTAGAAGTTTGTCCACAAGTAGATTTTTACATAAGTTCTACAGTGGGATTGATCAACGCACTGCACATCCCGGATTTCCATAGGAACTGGGTAGACCAAGGACTGCTCAAACCACAAGATTTTAATTTTAATCTTTTACAATTTCCTTATGCTCAGAGAATAGACCTGTTGCCAGAATCTTACAAACAGAAAGTAAGAGAGAAGTATGAAAAACATTTGGAATGGTTACGTCCGTTGGATCACTTAACCAGGGCAACAAAAGGGTTCGAATCCGGACTTGACTACATGATGAGAAGGGATAACAGCAAGGACCTAGAGAAATTCAAAGATACGATGAGGAAATTAGATCTGATCAGAGATGAGCACATGTTGGATGTGTTTCCAGAACTAAAAGGATTGTATGAAACGGATTAAACCCAATGAAGGCAACAAAACATTCTGCATGGCGCCTTGGACGCACACGTACCTGTCGCCCCAGACAGAGAGGCGTATGTGTTGTGCTTCTAGAGAACCAGCACAAAGTTTCAAGCAGTACATAGATACAGGAAACGATGCCAAAGAGTATAAACCTCTGACGTTAGAAGAACATTGGAACAGTGATCATATGCGTTCTGTGAGGAAAAGAATGCTAGCCGGAGAAGAATTGCCCGAATGTCAGGTGTGTGATCATAAACTGTTGAATACAAATGTCTATAGATCTTATTGGAACAAACTGTTTGCCAACAAGATAGATGATGCATTTGAAAGCACAGACGAAAACGGAACTACAACAATGCCCACAATAAGTTTTGATTATAGATTTAATAATCTATGTAATTTCAAATGTAGAATGTGCGGAGACATGTTAAGTTCCAGTTGGGAAGCCGAGTCGAGAAAACACAAAACATGGAACCAAGATTCTCAACCATGGATGGTTTCTCCATTGCGCGAACAGATCAAACTTTTCCAAGACACACAAATAGTAAAAGAGTTTGCTGATGCGATAGAAACAAAAAAAATTAAAGAGATATATTGGTGTGGTGGAGAACCGTTGATGTGGGAAATACATTGGAACAGTATGCAGAGGATCATTGATTTAGGATTTCCAAAAGATGTGTATGTAAGATATAATACCAATTTGAGTAGAACAACATTTAAGAATGTTGATCTTTTTGAATTATTGCCACAGTTTCAGGATTGGCAAATATGTGCTTCGATCGACGGTACTGGTGAAGTGGGAGAATACATACGTGATGGATTGAATTACAAAGAATGGTTAGATAATTTTAAAAAAGGATTATCAATAGCAAAAACATCAAGGGAGATGAGGTTGGATTTCACAATCACAATGCCGGGTTTATTAGAATTAAAAAATATGTTTGATTTAAGCCAGGAGTTAGATGTAGAAATATTGACCAAAGTCATGTTCACATTTAGTTCATCGGCTGTGTTGAGTCCTTTGGCAATGCCTAGAGAACTTATGTGTGAGATTATAGATGAGGCATTGAAATACATGGAGCCAAAGGCAACCAGAAAACAACAGGCATTGATAGATGGTCTCAAAAACTTAAAGATCAGAGAAAATATTGATGATATGTTTTTGGGAATTGACGCTTTCAGGGGAAAAAAGAATGGCAAGAGCAGACAAGAATCAATCGATAAGTTGAGGAATCAAGACATAACAAAAATACTAGTAAAAGACAAAAGGATATTGGACTGGTGGAAAAGTATATAAAAACAAACATTTGTCCGTTGCCATGGACGCACTTGGAGGTAGATGTGAATGGTGGCGCATCGCCATGTTGTTTGTATAAAGGCAGTGTTCCGGGAGTAAAGGTCTATGAACAAAGTCTAAGTTCTATACAGAAACACGAATATATGCAGGCATTGAGAGATAAGTTCAAGAATGGTGAGCGTCCCGCAGGTTGCCAAAGTTGTTGGCAGGAAGAAGACGCAGGCAAAACAAGTAAGAGGCAAAACTCAATATACAAGATGAAAAAAAGTCTTGGTGGTTGGACACCTGATAGCGAGCCAACCCTCAAATTCATTGATTTTAAGTTGGGCAACGTGTGTAATCTCAAGTGTAGGATATGTGGATCCTGGAGCAGTTCTAAATGGGCGCAGGAGGAACTAGACTACGGCGAAAATCCTGTGGCACTAAAAAATCTTCGTGAGGGAGGATGGCCCAAAAAAAATCCACAGTTCTTTGAAGATCTAAAAGAGGATCTAAAGCATGTGGAGTACTTTGAATTCACGGGCGGAGAGCCCTTCATGATCCGAGATCATTTCAAGATACTGATGCACTGTGTTGAAAAAGGATATGCCAAGAACATAGACATACACTATAATACCAATGGCACGCAGTTGCCACCGATAGAGATATTCGATCTGTGGAGTTATTTCAAACATGTTGAAATAGCGTTCAGCATAGATGATGTGGGAGAACCTTTTGAGTACCAGAGGCATCCGGCCAATTGGAGACAAATCAATCAGAATCTTGTAAAGTTCAAGGAAAGGAAGACGCCAAACATGGATTTCCAGATCTGTACTACGGTTTCCATTTTCAATGTGTTCAACTGGGCCAAGATTGCACTTTGGGTGGCACAGTTCCAACCCAAGTTTTTCTATGTGAACACCTGTTTTGATCCGGATTATTTCAATATACAAACCCTGCCCAAACAGGCCAAAAACATAATCAACAGCAGGTATAATATGCTGACTGATTTCCAACCCACCTTGAGGTTCATGAATGCGGCTGACAGGGACACTACTCAGATACGCGAACAGCGTAAGCAGAGGATCCTGCAGACAGACAAGTACAGGAATGAAAATTTTGGAGAAGTGTTTCCCCTTTTAAATAAAGTGTTGAAGATTTATGAGTAATCAAATGGAATTAATATCGGGTGGATGCAGTTTTACTTTTGGTAATGAATTATCAGATGATAATGGAAAATCGCCAAGCCGTAAAACATGGGCATACAGGCTTTCCCAGAGTTTAAAATTTGAATATTTCTGCACTGCCAAAGGCGGATATGGAAATCAAGCAATCGCACGGAAAGTTTTTGAGTACATCACGACCAAAAAACCAAAAAACAAAGATGCTTTTGTGTGTGTGATGTGGTCATTTTTGTCCAGATATGACTGGGCGTTTCCTAGACATGCGGTGCTTGAGGACACAAGGTGGGCATCCGTGTCGCCATGGGATACAGAGGCCAAAAGAAAAGAAGTGCTTGACAGGATCTCAGGCAGTGAACCCGTGGTAAGAGATTTCAAACGAAGGCAGGCAGAGTACAGGGAGGCAGGTGTCGGTCAATTCGCCGACGGTCTTTACAGGTATGCCGCAAACCAATACCATGAGGCATATCTCAGTTGGAAAAGCATAGTTTGGTTGCAGAACTTGTTGGAAAAGAAAAATATTCCTTATCTCTTCACTCTAGCAGACAACAGCCTGTTTTGGGACAAAAAGACTCAAATATGTGATACAGACCGTTTGCTCCGGGCACTGTATAACGAAATTAATTTTGACAATTGGGAATATTTTGGTCCAATGCAGATGGGTTTCAACCAATGGGCAACTTTAAACAACTATCCAAGAGCCACCACACATCCGCTTGACACCGCCCACGAGGATGCGTTACAATTATTACATGACAAGGCCAAAAGGATAACAGTCAAATGGCGGGATAAAAACAAAAAGGAGCAAAAAAATGATTAATTTCTTTAAAAAAATTTACAACTGGATCAGAGACGAAATACGATACAGGAAAAGAATAAAAGAATTAAAAAAGAAAGACCCTTTCATCTACAAATAAAAATGAAAACTATCGAAAAAATCAAAGAAAAATTCAATGGATGGTTTGAAAAGAACGAGGAATTCTCACTGCTAGAGTTCACAGAGATTGATGTCAGCGAAGATCCTGTGAGGCCTGAACTTTCTCTGGAATTTAGAATCAGCCATGGTAGGAAAATTTATGGCCTTCTGGACAAGGACAAAACACTTTTGGCTTTTATATGTGTCGCTTTCACCAATGAAGTTCCTCGCGACGTGAATGAATTGGATGTCATGAGCAAGGACGCTCACTTACAATCTATACTCAGAGACAGCAGGGTAGGACGTGTAGCGGTTGCCTACACAGTTTGGGCAAAAAAGAAAGGTGGCGGCAAACACATAGTGAATGAGATATACAAAAAATTCAAGAGAGAAGATCACATAGATAGGTTGGTCACTTTGTCTCCTATAACAACCATGGCAGAAAATTTTCATTTGAGCAATGGGGCAACTTGCCTACAGCAGAATGCCAGCACAGTCAACTATGAATATGATATTACCCTGGAAGAATGGGAACAGAGATTCAAATACCTTAGGCAAAAATTTTCGAGTTACAAATGGACAATAAAATGAGAGATGACCTAATGGTACAACAACAGGTTAAAAGTAAGTGGCAACACATGGTGGGCGTGATATGTCTCAATCAAACCTATAGGAAACAGGTCAAAGAAATCTTGCCAAAATTGTTCAAAATATATCCTGATGCCAAAGCGTACTTGAGAGGTAGATTGTCAGCACAGGAAAAGATGCTTAAACCCCTGGGAATGTGGAGTGTCAGGGCAAAAAGATTGAGGCAGATGAGCAAGGAATTTTTGACATGGGATGGTGAAGAAGCCAGTGACCTACATGGTATAGGAAAGTATGGCAGTGACAGTTACAAGATATTTTATAAAAACCAGATACCAGAAGATGTACAGGACAAAGAGTTGAAGAAATATATATCTACACTATGAAAATATTAATTATGGGACTACCAGGATCTGGGAAAACTACATTGGCAAAACATCTGGTCCCTATGTTAAAGGCGGTGTGGTTGAATGCAGATGAGGTTAGAAAACAGTGCGACGATTGGGACTTTTCGGACGAAGGCAGAAAAAGGCAATCCCTGAGAATGTGGACAATGGCAGAGGACGCCGTTGATAAGAACAGGAATGTGATCGCTGATTTTGTTTGCCCAACCGAAAAAACCAGACAGCAGTTCAAAGCGGACTACACCATATGGATGGATACTATAAAAGAAGGAAGGTTCGAAGATACCAACAAGATGTTTGAGCCGCCGGCCAAATACGATTTCCGAGTCACACACAAAGAAGCGGAAATGTGGGCATACCTCATCAAGAACGACATCGAAGAAAAATTCGGAAACTTAGGACCGCACAGATGACATGGGACAATAAAAAACCAACTGCTCAAATGTTGGGAAGATGGCAACCTTTTCATGATGGGCATTATAAGTTGTTTTGTGAGATACACAAAAAAACAGGACAAGTATTGATCATGGTACGAGATGTGCAGGGCGTGGATGACAATCCGTTTGATTTTGAAACGGTTAAGAAAAATATCGAAGAAAGATTGAATCCAGAGTTTGAAGGACAATTCAAAATAATATTAGTTCCAAATATAACAAATATTTGTTATGGTAGGGGCGTGGGATATGCTATTGAAGAAATTGTTCTCGATGAAAACACCCATAAGATATCGGCAACCAAGATAAGGGCAAAGATGAGGGCCGAAGGCAAGTTGTAGGTATTGGAAATTACCAATGAGGATACTAGGAATCAACTGTATGAACCACGACGCCGCCATGGCGGTGGTGGAATTTTCTGGAGGAAAAGGCAACATACTTTGGGCCGCACACGCAGAACGTTACTCAAAGGTTAAAAACGATCACTACCTCAATCAACGGATAGTGGACGAAGCGATGACCTTTGGTCCCTTTGACAAAGTGGTGTACTACGAGAAGCCACTCCTAAAGAAGACCCGACAGTTCTACGCAGGACAGTACGGACTGGCCATGAGTTACACAGAGATGCCACAGTGGCACCTGGATCACTTTAACATCAAAATAGACGAGTACGTGCGACACCATGATTCACACGCGGCCGCCGGCTACTACACTTCGCCGTTTACACACGCTACCATATTGACAGTAGACGCCATAGGTGAATGGAACACAGTGTCTATATCCACAGCGGAAGGCACACAAATCAAAACACAAGAAACTATAGATTATCCTCACTCGATAGGAATTCTCTATTCTGCATTTACTCACAGATGCGGATTGAAACCGGCCGAGGAAGAATACATTCTCATGGGCATGGCCGCGTATGGCAAGCCAAAATACAAAGATGACATCTATAATGATTTCGTCGAGCAGTCTCCTTTTAAACTAAAGCAAAATCTACATAGGGGTATACAGGATTGGCACCCAGAAGCAGATGTGATGGACATAGCCGCTAGCATACAACAAGTGACAGAAGAATGTTTGGCCGACCTATGGGCCAGAGCATCTAGATACGCATCAAGTAATCTTGTCTACGCAGGTGGTGTTGCTTTAAATTGCGCGGCAAATAAGGTTTTGGCCAACATGGGACTGTTCGACAACATCTGGATCATACCAAACCCGGGTGATGCAGGATCGAGCCTGGGTTGCATAGCGGCTTCCGAAAAAAAATTTATTGATTGGCAACACCCGTTCCTGGGACACAACATAGATGGTGAGTACCCAGTGGACGCACTCATAAAAGAACTCAAGGAAAACCGGATGGTGGGAGTGGCCAGTGGCAGGGCGGAATTCGGACCCAGGGCGCTTGGTAATAGATCACTGTTGGCAGACCCCAGGGGACCAGAAATAAAGGACCTGGTAAACTCAATCAAGAAGAGACAGCAGTTCAGACCGTTCGCTCCGGCCATCCTGGAAGAGGATGTAAATGACTATTTTGTCCTGCCTAAAGCAGTCAAAAACACCCCTTATATGCAGTTTACAGCGGCGTGTACGCATGGTAAAGAGTTTCCTGCTATAATACACCATGATCACACTTCCAGGGTTCAAACGGTGCGTAAGACGGATAATCCAGGGTTTCATGCGTTGTTAACGGAATGGAAACGACAGACGGGTTGCCCCATACTTCTGAACACCAGTCTGAACATAAAGGGTCAACCAATCGTGAACGACAGGGCAGATGGTAAAGCGTTTACCAACAAATACGGAGTTAAGGTACTAGGATGAAATATTTGATTGTGTTGATGTTGTTGGTGGGTTGTGGAATAAAACCCAGTGCGAGTTGTGACGTAGATTTAAACAAGGAGACAATAAAGGAAATCAAAGACAGTTGCGTGGAAAATCCAACCTTGGGTGTAAAAAAGGAATTTTAATGAACATCTTACTTACAGGACATAAAGGATTTATAGGTAGAGAACTTTACAAAAGACTGAGTGTTAGAAACCTCGTGATTGGATTGGATTTAAAGGACGGCAATGATCTACTTTCTTGCACGTTTCCAAGCGACATAGATTTGGTGATTCACCTT
>Ga0222719_10004081_pt1 | contig 12857 bp, 11 predicted proteins | sample C33_34DmetaG_FD_165039 | JGI IMG/M metagenome (GOLD analysis project Ga0222719, IMG submission 165039) | Estuarine water microbial communities from San Francisco Bay, California, United States - C33_34D | ecosystem: Environmental > Aquatic > Marine > Unclassified | place: USA: California...
TTATATCCTGATAGCTTTCAAGGACATATGAATTTATTTGATAGAACACGATTAAATGACTTGGAAAAATACTGGTTTGATTTTTATACATCGTTAATAAATTTTAAACATATTTTTGAAAACGATAAATTAGATGCTTATAATATAGGAGATATGCATCCAACAATTGAAAATCATATCCAATATGTAAACACACAAATTTATCCTTATTTAAATTTACAGTTAAAAAAAGAAACAACTAATTATTTTAATAATTTACACAACGAAATAAGCAAATTAAATTCAAAAACTTTTGAATTGCAAATAAAAGAATTATGGAAAAAAAATGACTACATTCAATGAATGGGGACAATTAAAAGAAGTTGTTGTAGGACAAGCAGACTATGCTAAAATACCTCCTATGTCAACTAGTTTGCGTACAGTTAACTATGCTGATCAAAAAGATCTTTTACACATTAATACAGGCGTGTATCCGTCTCAGGTTATAGAAGAAGCAAATCAAGATTTAGAAACATTTGTAAATTTTTTACAATCAGAAAATATAATAGTGCATAGACCAAATCAGAATCCTAATGTTGAATATTACAATTACTGTCCTAGAGATCTAATTTTTACATACGGATCAAAAAAAATAGTTGCTCCTATGAGTCTAAAAGAACGTCGTTACGAATGGGAGAACTATTGTCATATTTTCCAAGATTTAGAATTTATACACGATGTAATATACGATGACAAAGACTATAATCTAGATTGCATAGGAAATCCTGATATACTTGCTTTAAATGAAAGACAGCCGATGTTTGATGCAGCAAATATTATAAAAGCAAATGACAACTTGTTGTATCTCGTTAGTAACACTGGTAACAAAAAAGGAGCCGAAGCATTACAAAATTGGATGTACAATAATTATCCTTCAACTAAAGTACATTTATTAGAAAATGTTTACAGTTACATACATATTGACAGCACTGTGGCATTTTTAAGAGAAGGACTTATGTTGCTTAATCCGTCAAGAATTAAAAGCAAAGACATTCTTCCTTCGCCATTCTGTTACTGGGACGCAATATTTTGTCCAGAGCCTACGAACATAGGATATTATAAAAATTATTGTAATGCAAGTAAATGGATTAACATGAATTTATTAAGTATTAATGAAAATTTAGTTGTGCTCGAAGAAAATCAAACTTCGTTAAGAGATGAATTAAAAAAATATAATATAGAAAGTGTGATGCTACCTCTTAGACATCAAAGAACATTAGGCGGAGGATTTCACTGTGTTACAGTTGACAATTGCCGAGCGTAATAAAGGCGGATATTCAAAAGGATTATTTTGGGCTAATATGCCATTTAAACCAAAAAATAATTTAGATTTTTTAGGTAAACTATTATATAGAACAATTTATAGATATGCTGATTATCCGTTTTTAATTTATACAGCAGATAGGCATATAGATTTTTCTGTGTTTTATAATAATCAAAAATATTTTAATAAAATTAAACGATTAAAAAAATTACAAATTTTTCTTTATGAACCGCTAAGTTTGTATACAGGAGATAAAATATATACAAACGGATATTTTAGTGAATTTCACAGCGACTTTAATGGTGATATAGGTTCAGAAGAATTAGATAGTATTACTGAGTTACAAGAAAGAACAGGTTTACAAATTACAGTTAATACCTGTGATTATAATGTTCAGCAATTATTACAAGAAAAATACAATAAAATAAAACTAGTTTGCAACGATGTTTTTATTAAAACTAACAATGTTTGTCACAGAGAAATTTTTACAGGAAAAGAAAAAATAATTAAAAAATTCTGGTGCGGTAATGGAAGATATGCTCCTCACAGAAATTTAGTTGCAGCATATTTGCAAGATAAGCCAGGAAACTATAGTTGGCATCATAAGGCAAATCTAGAAGATATAAAAAATTTAAACTGGCCTGAAGAAAATCTACCATGGGATTATCTAACAGAGGCTAATAAAAAGTTAATTAACAATTTACCGTTAATAGATGTTAAATCAAAACATATACAAGAAGTAGCAGACGTAACTCATTGTCATATACCTCAAATGCCGCAAGATTTAGATGATAGGATTTATAATTCGTATAGAGAAAGTTTTTGTGCGATAGTAAACGAAACTAGATTTGCTGCGCCTACAGGAAATATCAGCGAAAAGGTATTTTTTGCAATTTCATTTAGAACGCCCTTTGTATTAGTTGCTTGCCCTAATAGTTTAGAATATCTTAAAAAATTAGGATTTAAAAGTTTTGATTTTTTATGGGATGAAAGTTACGATAAAGAACAAAATCATAGTAAAAGATTAGAAAAAATATTTAAAATTATTGATCAAATAAATTCTTATTCTATAGAAGAATTAAATCAAATCTATTTTTCTTACGAAGTGCAAGCAGTTGTTTCTTATAATCGAAGACTTTTAGAAAAATTTCCTATGACGGAAATTGTATTGTAAACTCTTTATATAACTTGTTTGCCCAATAAGTGTGAGCAGGTAATTTATGATGCCAGTATAATTGACCATCTATATCGTATCCTGCATTTAGGCAATGTTCAAAAAAAGAATTATTTTCATCAAATAGTCCAATAAAGTATTTTGAATCGATTTGCTTATAGTAAGATTTGTATCTACCAGTTCTAGGCAAAGCAGAATGTGCGTTTTTAAAAATATATTTTGCGTTAAACCCTTTTAGTATTGTTTGAAGATATATAATATTTAGATATTTTTGAATTTGCCAATGTGTATCATTTAAGAAAAAGTGTTGTACTTTTTTAATAATTTTTCTATCTTCTTTATAAAAGTTAGCCCAACTATGTTGATGTTGTATATGTCCTACATTTTTATCATATATTTCATCTTGCCAGAATAGGTCGTCTTCTTCTATATGTTTATTTACAAAATAATCCATTCTCCAGGGAGATGTCCAATGAATTAAAAATAGTGTATTTTTTATTTTTTCTTTATTTTGTAAACACCAAAATAATGTGCTACGGCAAATATAATCATTGCCTGATCCTGGACTTGCTAAATTAGTATAGGAGGCATTTAATTTTTTTGCAATCTGGGCTCCGAAACAATTTTTTCTATTATAGTGGCTTTCTCCTATTGCAGATCCTTCAATTTCGCTGCCAGCACTATGGCTGCATCCATTAATTAAAATATGATTTATTGCCATTTACCTTTGTCCACATATCTGTATTTAAAGGAAAAATCAATAGTAGCGTTGAGTCGTCTTTGATCTTCAATTAATTCGTGTAATTCTTGTTTAGTTCTACCAGTTTCTAAATCAAATTCTGTCTTTGCAAGGATCCTTGCTCTTTTAGCAGCATTACTAGAAAACTTACTATAATCTTGTGCAAAAAATGACCCTTTTTCGTCTCGATAATCCCAGGGATTTTCTACATTTTGATTAAAATCAAAATCAAAATCTGCAGACCATTTTCCTGTCTTGTCAATAGAAAACTTAAAAACAGCGTTATACATTCCTGGACCGTATTGGCTTCCGAATTCTTTTAAATCAATATCTGGGTTGAATTTTATTTCTGCATCAAACCCTCCTCTAGTTCTCCATAACATTCTAAAAAGAGGCCACATTTCATTTACTAGAGTATCAGCAAAAGGATTAATAAGAGGACAAATAATATTGTAATCAAAATTTTCAAATTCTATTTCATTCATTACGCTATCGTCATGTAATTGAATATTGTAATGTTCTCTTTTTAAACTGTCTCTTACTGGATAGCCAAATTTACTTTTTGAACACGGACTTATAAAGTCAAGAAATATATAAAAAGTCTTTACGCGAGTGAGTACATGTGTACCGCCTAAAGAAAAATCATCTTTAATCCAATGATTCATATATTTGTGTTCTAATACTCCAAATCTTTTAGGATTTTGTCCTGCAATAGATTCAGGACCTAGCGCAAACCCTACACCGGCACCTACATTGTTAATGTTCATATCTCGGTTACGCCATAAAAAAGTCATAGAATCAGCAAAATCTTGAAAGTCTTCTGTAGGAAATCCTACTATCCAATTAGTAGCATTAAAAATTCCTACTTTAGTTCCGTCCCTAAAATTATCTTCCATTTCTTGAACAGTGACTTTTTTATCCATGTCATCTAGTACTTTTTGGCTTCCGCTTTCGATTCCGTAATTTAACATTATGCAACCACTATCCTTTAAATCTTGAAAATAATCAAGATCCATTTTTCCGTTGCATCTAGCATAACCTGTCCAATTAATTTTTATTCCTTTTGCTATAATACCTTTTGCAAATGCTCTTAGTTCTTTTAAGTTACCGTTTACCAAGCTATCAATAAACCAAACTACATCTACACCTTTGTTATAATACAACCATTCAATTTCAGAAATTAGATCCACTGCTTGTCTTTGTCGATATTTCCAAAAATGTGTTTCGTCACAAAATGTACATTTAGCAGTACACCCTCTAGATATTTCTGTATTGACTCCGTTAGGAATTTTATACTGACTAAAATCTAAACTTTCATAATCAGGCAAAGGTAAATTATTAATATTAATACGCTGATTAAGAGGTTGTTTTTTAAAATTGGTAGTTATTAACTCTACACCGTCTTCTATTTCATCTAAAATTTCTAAGATTGCTTGTTCGCCTTCGCCTTGGACTACATAATCATAATAATTTTGTAATTGCTGCCAACTATTATGTGCGTTACTTCCTCCGATGGCAATTTTAATTTTTGGGTTTAATTCTTTAAGACGTTTTGCCAACCATTTTGTAGGTTCTTCACTAATATAGTATGTAGTAAATCCTACTACATCTGGATTATGAGCTAATATTTCTTGAGCGCCTTGTTCTAAAATTGGTTCAACAAATTTATGAAGATATTTGTAATAATTTTCATTTAACCAATGCCAACTACCGCTAGGATCATATATCTTAAAAGGAATTTTTTTATTAGGATACCAATCATTCATATATTCATTGTAAGTCCTAATATTTAAATCTATAATATGTGTTTCATACCCTGCACTTTTAGCCACTCCACTTAATCTTGCTAAATTAAAGGGGGGAAATTCTGGAGCCCATTCTGGACATAAGCATAAAATTAATTTCGTTTGTCTTGTTTTGTAATCAACATAAACTGGCGTTAGATTTTTTTGCTCAGTAGGTTTTGCATATTCTCTAATTGCCTCTAACATATTCATATGTTTATCATTAGCTGCAGATTCAGATAATTTATCAGGTATTTCTGGTTGTTGTTTTGCTAACTGAGTTAAATTAAAATCCATGTTACCTCGTTTTTGGAATTATAATATCGGTGCCGCAATGACAATGTTCTTTTGTACATATTATAGGTTTTAGATCAAATTTTAAATCAACATCTAAAATATTTCCATGTTGTTTACCTACGCCGCAACTTGCACTACTAATATTACCTAACGGATTAATAAACAAAGCATCATCAACATAACATGTCCACCCTTTAAAAAAGTTTTGCCTGGCAGCAATAATCTTATTGCTATTAATTGGTTCACTATGTGTATCATAGTTTACCATGCTAACTGCTTTATTTGTTTTGTTAGGTTTACTAACTGTTAGTTTAGTTTCAAATTCAGCATTAGTCAAGAACTTTGTTTTTTCTTCATCGTTGTATTTCCAAGGACCTGCATTAACACTCATTTCATCAAATAAAGGTGTCCATTCAAGATTATAATTTGGTAGTTTATTTTTTAAATTATTACCAAATTCTACCACTTCCCAAAATCTTTCATCGTGCATTAACATTTTTACACACAAATAATTTACTTTATCGCATAAAAATTTAGCATTTTCTAAATACCTGTCTTGTTTTGCAAATTCAATATGAAAACTAGCAACAATATCATCAAATAATTCATAATGCTCCTTCCAATATTTTAAAGGTCTTGATAAATTAGTGTTTATAGCTATTGTTAAATTGTCACCTAAATATTCTTTTAAAAATTCAGATAAAGGAATTAAATTTTCCCAATATGTTGGCTCTCCTCCACTATAGAATATTTTAAATGATTCGTATCCGTTGTCTTGATAATACTTAAAAATATTTTTTAAATTTTCTTTGTACTGCTGTAAATTTCCGTTGTTACGACTAGAACCAGACCAATTTCCAGGATTACAATACGAACATTGAAAATTACAAAAATTATTGACCTGCCATGTCAAGCTCATATATTTTTGATCTAATGGTGTAATACTTAATATTTTAGACATATTTTTTTAACCAATGCATTTCTGGATACACTGCCCAAAAATCTTCTTTTCTATATTGATCTAAATTATGATCATACTGGAATAGTTCTAACAGTAGTTCTTCGTTTAAACTTCCTTTGTTCATAAATCTTAAAAAAGAATCAATCTTTCCTAAAACATCTATAGCTAGTTTAGGATCGTCGTCTAGGCGATCTTTAATTTTATCATAACACCATTGCTTGTAGTCTAGATATTTCGCCCGAAGGTCTTGTTTTACATCTTCAGGAATAATATCTACACGCATAAAATCAGGTTGCGTTAATATGTTAAAACGACAATTTTCAATTTCTACTAGGCCTCGTTCAACCCAGTCCATATGAAAATCAGGCCAGTTCCAGGCATTATACAAACTCAAAGTGGGAGTTAATTCAAAGTATACATCTGGTGCTTGTTCTAGCATTTGTATTCTATTTTTTTCAATTTGTTCCCAATTTGTTCCTTTACGAGAATATTCGGCTCTTTCTCCGTTACTATCTAAACTTGCACTTACCATTACGTCATCAAATTGATTCCAATATTCTATAATACTTTTTTCTTTAAATTTAAAATTACTAAAATTTGTTGTATATCTTAAACGGACGTCAGTTTTTCCTTGTTCAATCCAGTAATCTAAAATTCTATAATGTTCATTTGTTATTAATGCTTCGCCTCCTGCCCAATATACCTCTTCAACATCTGGTAGATATTTTTCTAAGTCTTCCCAAAAATCTAAATGAGTAGCTATATTGACCACAGGAATTCTATCATGTCCGTACATTTCTTTATGTTCGGCTGCATGCTGACTACTTAGCTCCGGACCGCAAGATCTACATTTCATATTACAAATATTACTAAACCGAATGTCTAGATATGCCATGCGAGGATTATCTATTGAACCGTCACTATTTGTCGAAGCTATAATATCGAAATGCTTTTCTCCAAATTCAAAATTGTGGCTTTTTCGTAAAGTCCAAATATTTGTGCTCAATTCTAATTCATGGCATCTTTTGCAAGAAGATATAAATTCTCCATTTAACATTGCTTTTCGCAATTTCTTGTATTTTTCACTATTCCAAATTTCTTTAATAGTGTTATTTTTTACATTTCCATATACATCATTACTGTCTGCAATACAACAAGGCATTACATTTCCATTTGGCCAAACATGCATATGAATCCAAGGTAACATACAAAATGCTTTGTTATTTTCTAAAAGATCTTTTTTATCCATTTAGCATAAATCCTAATTCTGGAAATGTTTTTTCAAAATCTTCTTGCCTGATATTGTCTCTTCTTTTAATTTGATGTAGAAAATCTTTTTTTTGGCTCTGCCAAGCATCTTCATCATTTGCAAATTCTATACAATTAAAAAATTCATGACGAACATGCCACAAATTTTCTTCTAAATATGCATGAAGTTTTTTATTTTTTTCAGTGCCTATTGTTTTTAATGGTTCTGGCAAAATTTTTGCTGTGAAATAACTGGGAGAAAGAGCTTTATAGATACTAATATGCTGAGTTTTAAAAATTAAATCTTTATCAATTAAATATTGCATAAAGTCTGCAAGAGTAACATAATTAAAAACACTTAATACTGTGTTCATTTGATATTCTAAGTTTGGTAAGTTTCTTATTAATTTAATATTATTTTCTATTACACCCCAGTCTGTTCCATGTCTAATATATTCGGCTCGTTCACCGTAATGATCTATGCTAGCAGATATTTCAACTTTTTTAAATTTTGACCAAAGATCTAAAATGTCATATTTTTTATATTTAAAATTACTCATGTTAGTATTATAACGCAAGGTAATATTTTTATTAGCTCCTTTTCTTATCATTTCTTCTAATAAGATATAATGTTCATCAGTAATTAAAGGTTCTCCTCCTGCAAAATAAACTAACTCCATATTTTCAATCTGATTTATGCAATCATCTAACAATCTATTAGAGTCGTCAGCTTTTGCTATAATTTTATAATCATGTGGAAGATGTTCTTTTTCATAATCTACCATTTCTTTAGCCCACTGACTGCTAAATTCTCCACCGCAGGTTCGGCATTTCATATTACAAATATTACTAAAACGAATATCAAAATATTTCATTTTAAAATTAGGCATGGTTCCATCTTCATGCATTGTTGGAACAAAGTCGTCAAAATGCTGATGAAGCTGTTCGTTTGCATATGTTCTAAAACTGTGTGGCGACACAGCTTCGTGACTATAGCAATATTGGCATTTACTATTTTCTTTTCCAGCAATCATATCTAAACGCAATTGTTTCATATCATCTGAATTAAAAATTTCTTCCATGCTTTTGTTTTTTACATTATCTATTGGGTCAGTGTAAGCAGAACTACAGCACGGATAAACATTGCCTAAAGGTGTAACATTTAAGTGAAGCCAAGGTAACATACAAAATACTTTGCTTTCATTTAGTAAGTGTTTTTTATCCATTTGCTGTTTCCTTGCATAGTTTAAAGAAGGAACTCATTTCTGGAAATGCATCTTCAAAGTTATTTCCTCGACGTCTGTCTTGTTCTTTAAAAAATTTCCAAAAATCTTGTCGTCCTTCTTTAAGTTTTTCTTCTTCATACACGGTTGTTTTCATGTAATCTACTACTCTTCTAAATTTTTCGTATTCAATTGTACTAAATTTGTATCTACTATTATCATCTGTATTATCTTTAATAAATTGCAAATGTTTTTCCATATACGGAATATATTCGTTTTTTGGTAAAATATTCATGTCATATTGTAATGGTTCTTTAAGGTACGGCGTATCAAAATGTATACGGCGATATCTTTCACTATCATCTGTGTTGTATTCTTTGCGCCATTCTAATATCTTTTTAAGCAACGAATCAAAAGTTGTAACACTAAAAATATTAAAAGTTATCATAAAAGTAATAGGAGCAGTTGTATTATCCAAATAATATCTTAGATTATTTTCAAAAACCTGTAAATCTAATCCATCTCTAATATACTCTGCACGAGGTCCCCAAGTATCAACACTAGAAAATAATTTAAAAGATTTTATTTTATTTTGAGATAACAAGCTATTAACACAATCTACAAAGTGTTTAAGTTGTTTTTCCTTGCCGCCGAGATTACTATTAATATCTAATTCTAAATTAGGTTTAGGATCTTTTTCTAATAATTCAAATAGTTTATATGTACTTTTTTGAATGGTAGGTTCTCCACCTGTAATTCTTAAAATGTTTAAAGTTTTACTAAGTTCAGGCCACCATTTCCAAAATGCTTCAACATAAGGATTATCATCCTCTTCATAAATTTTAAACCAATCAATATCATTCCTATGATTTTTAACCATATCGTAAGGACCATATTGTTTAATTTCATTGTAATATCTACTACTTGCTTTAGGATGACAATATCCACAACGAAAATTACATTCGTTTCCAAAACTTATTTCTACATATTCCGGACTTACATCGAAATCTGGAGGATTAAATCTTACTTCATTTATTCTTTCTTCGGAGCATATACTTGTGCTTCTAAGATGTCTATCACTTATGTAATCAGAACCCATGCATTCAATATTCCAACAATATTGGCAGCCACTAGGTTTTTTACCTTCAAGCATTTCTCGTCGTTCTTGTTTTTTTTGTGTTGTATTATGTAACGCACTAGGGTTATCTTGTATTTCAGTTACATCTATTTTATGAGGTGCAGGGTGGTAACAACTATGAGTTTCACCAGTTTGTAAATAAATGTTGGCATGATACCATTTTGCAAAACAAAATGTAGGAGAGAAAAACTCATTTGTTTTAGCAATAACTTGATTTATTTTATCTTTGTCCATGTATGTTCCTATTCTGGATCTATAATTAGTTGTTCTAGTCTGCGATTTCTTTTAGGATTTTGATATAAATTTTTAAAAAATTTACTTTGACCCGGTGATAGCGGATGATCAATTGCTACATCTAATTCTTTTACTAATATATCTGTATATTTACAACTCTCATTGTAAACTTCATGTTCTTCAATTTTTGCAAATTCTTCATTCCATAAATTGTTTAAGTATTCAAAATCTCTAACATTTACATAGTTCCAGTCTGTACACATAGTTTTGTACAGACCTGCTCTTGCACCTAAAATAGCCCAGTTACCGTAATCAACATCTGCACCTATCATACACCACACATATAACATATGTAAATTTTTCCAATGAGCTTTTTGCAAAAAATCTGATTTATCTACTTTGACTCCGCGATCTAAAACAAGTTTTACTCCTTCTCGAAATCCTGCTCTCCATGCTTGTTGCGGCGTAGCATTATTATGCACTGTTGAATAACAACTGTTCATTTGAATATATTTTGCGTCCCAACAAAAATCTACTTGAGCATTTGGATTATCGGGATCTGCATGTTCGTGTGTACGCATATTTAAGACATACTCTTTAGGCCAACATTTAAGTCCGCCATTTCCATACATTAGACTGTTAATAACATTTTGTCCACACCAGCTTATTACACAATTTTCTAACTCGTCGTGTTGATCTAAATTTAATTCTTGGTTCAAAAATTCTGGATCAATAATATTATCACCATCGACAGTAATAAATCGATCTGTTTCAGATATTTCAGCACATGCTTTATGTGCGGCATCACTACCGTGAACTCCGTGTATTCGTTTTGCCCAAGGAACTTTACTACACAAGTCTGCGTAATTTTTTTCTGCATTTGGTTCGTCGTAACTCAAATATATAATGTCATAATCTATAACACGAAATTTTTTATTCATTATCTATCCTTGTGTAATTGTACTTAGAAAATAATTTTTCTGTAAATATACTAACATCTTTTTTGTCTTTTTCAAACTCCATTTCAAATGGTAAAATAAAATAATTTTTTTGCACTAGTTCTCTTAGATTAACTTGTAAAGTACGGTACAAAAGATTAGGATCGTGTTTTTTTGTAATACTAAAAATTAGTTTAGCATTATAGTTTATTCCGCCGCTTTTTAAATTATTTTTTAAATTATTTCCTAATAAAAATTTCCAACATGTATTTTCGAAATCTTGAATAATTTGAACATCTGCGTTTTTTATATCGCTAGGAACTTTATATATTGCTTTGTTTATATCTATATAAACTTTATTTAAATCGCTTTTATGTCTTAGTTTTAACATACTATCTAAAGGATCAAATTCAACAATATATGATGAAAAGGGTTCTTTTCCTGATAGTAGTGTTGATACTTCTTCTGTTTCTACTTCAATAAAATTGTTTACTGAATCCGGTAATTCATTTGTAATTGAATTAATTTTTCCGGTGTCTTTATCAAAACATACATACATTATAATTCTGTCCTTTCAAATATTTCAAAAAAAGAATCTTTTATAAAATCGTCTTCAGTATAATGAAAAATACAATTTTGTATATAATTTCCTATTTTTAAATATTTTTGTTCGTCTAAATAGCAACCTACTTTTAATTGCCACGACTCTGTTGGTCTTTTCCAATCTTGACAATGCGTCTTCATATGAACAATATTTGGAAACATTGTTTTATTATTTGTAATTTCAGTGTCAATATCTAAAATTTTACTTGCAATAGCATGAGTAATATCCATACTAGGAACTTTTGGATAATATTCTGTACAAAATTGTCCGTAAAATAATTCCCAATTATTTGAAATTAACTCTACCCATTTAAAAAATTCATGTGCATACTCCCCTTTACAGAAATAATACAAAGTACTATATATATTCGGAAGATTGTTTGCTACAAATGCTTTCCTATAATAATTACTTGTAACCTTATTTCCTCTATATGTATACACATTTGTAGGGAAATAGAGTTGATAATTGTCTAGAAATTTCCATAATGTATCCAAATTTTGTAAAATAAGTATATCACTATCTAATACAATTGTTTTTTCATATGGGCTTGCATGATAAATTTTCCATCTGTTTGCAGTGTCAAAACGATCTACTTCTTCATTAGTCCATGGTATTTTTATTATTTGATCAAATACTGTTTTTTGTTTATTAGTTAAAACATCATTTGTAATAATGCTAATAGGAACTGTATTACAATTTTTTAGACTTAACGCTAGTAAGTATGCTTGTTCTACATAATTATTTCCATTTGCATGAACTATAAATCCTTTAGTCATGTAGGACCTCGTCGATACACCGTAATAAACTAAACTTATTCATCACATGTAAATTAAAATTATCTAAAAGGATTGTTGTATATTCTCCTACATAATTTTCTTTTTCTAATAATACAAGTAAAGAATTGTCTTTTATTGACCATAATATATCTTTATCTGCAATAAAATATAACTTGCCAGGCATAGATTTTGCAAAATCTCCATCTTGGAATCCATTCATAATATGAATAGCGATACTAAAAACATGATCATTTCTATATGTAGCACGATTTAACATAAAGGCTGTATTATAATGATTCCAATTTTCTTGGATATGTTGTACTAAATCAAAAAATATTTTGTTAGTTTTTGTTTTTCTAAAAAATACCACGGTTGCCCAATAAAATTTTATTCCAGCATCACTTACTGTATCAAACTCGCTATAATCTCTAAAACCTG
>Ga0222719_10004083_pt1 | contig 12855 bp, 10 predicted proteins | sample C33_34DmetaG_FD_165039 | JGI IMG/M metagenome (GOLD analysis project Ga0222719, IMG submission 165039) | Estuarine water microbial communities from San Francisco Bay, California, United States - C33_34D | ecosystem: Environmental > Aquatic > Marine > Unclassified | place: USA: California...
CTGAACCAATTCACTGCCAATGACACGGATAAAACACGCGTCCGTACGGTTGGCGACGGCACGAGCACTCAAGGTCTTGCCGGTTCCTGGCGGTCCGTACAACAGAATACCCTTGGGTGGGTCAATGCCCAGAGTAACAAAACGTTCTGGATGCAACAATGGCAGCTCCAGTACTTCACGTAATTTTTCCATGGCTTCCTTGGCTCCACCGACATCATCATAGGTGACATCAGGTTTGTCTTCGACCGTCATGAGACTGACGGTGGGATCAATCTTGGGTGGCAATGGGATTTGAATCGAATACTTGGAACGATCGACACCCACTCGCATTCCTTCTTCAATATCCGTCGGAGCCACTTTTTCTCCCAAGCCAACGACAAATTTGGCAATTTGTTTAATGTTGATAACGTACTTGCTACTCGCCGAAGAACTGGACGATGATGCGGCCGCGGCATTGGACAAGGACGAGAGACCACTACCGGATGCCGCTCCGTTTGCACCGTCTCCATCGGTCCCTCCATTGTCGGTATCACCGGAAATAATTTTGGTACAACGTGCTACTTGTAACGGTGCTTCTTCACTCATCATTTGTTTATCACCGACTAAATCCCACATGGACGGCGGTGACAAGCCGGTATCGCTTTCTTTAATTCCGATCAAATCTTTGACGGTTTGTTGGTGCGTTTTGATTTCTTCTTCCAATGTTTTAATCTTGACAGAGTAGGGACCCAAACCATAACTCTTCAACAAGGCAATATCACCTTCGTCAAGCGGAGGTGGGGCGTCTTCTTTTTCTTCCTACAGAAATAAAAAGATAGAGAATGAGAGAGAGAGAGAGAGATTGAGAGAGAGAGAGAACAAGAGCGATTGTTTCTTCCTTTTTCCGGACATTCTTACCTCATCGTAATCACCCTTGTTGGTTGTTTGACATTCACCAGCACTCATGGTTACTCTACAAGGTTTTCCTTACAACGAGATAGTCGTTTGATCTCGGAGATCCGTGGCTCGTTTCAGCAAGCAAGCAACAGCAAACCAAATCTGTTGTCATGGTGACAACAAAGCCGTGCCGCGGCGCACAACGATCCATTGCGATGCTTGGAGAATAATACCCGTGACTCAAAAAGATTCGTGAATGACAGATTGATCAGTCTGTCCATCAGTCCGTCCTTTCATCTTACCCTTCTGCCAACCAACGACAATACTGTCACCATGGTGGAGGCATGCACACGTACACTTCTGTTCAGAGAATGAGTGAAGAAGACGACTTGGATGCCTTTTTCGACGAAGTGTCGCAAGTCGAAGCCAAGGCAAAAGATGAAGACGACAACCAGGAAAAGGAACAAGAGGAACCTCCCAAGAAAAAAGTCAAAACAGCCGCACCCGTCATTCCCAGAGGTGTCGTGGTAGCGGCAGCTGCTTCGGCGTCGGCCAAACCAACCGCGGCGGCGGACAACAAAGCAACAACAACGATCGCACCTCCTCCACCACCGCCGCCACCACCATTGCCTCCGTCGCGACCAACGCCCCAACCACAATACGGTGCAACTATCTCTGATCCACAACAAAACAATTCTCAACAACAACCACAACAAGGGACCAATGTCAATCTCAATGGAACAGACGATTGGCCCAAGAATGGATTTCGCTTGTTTGTGGGAAACTTATCCAATGAAGTGGGAGATTCGGAATTGTACGATCATTTTACACGCTATCCCAGTTTACAACGAGCCATTGTCATTCGGGATGTCAAACAACAAAACGCTTCCAAGGGATATGGATTTGTGTCCTTTGGAGATGCCTTGGAATGTGCTCGAGCCAAACGAGAAATGGATCAATCGTGGTTGGCCTCACGGCCCATTCGTATCAAAAAATATCAGGGTACTACACAAGGAAACAAGAATAACAACAAGGGAAAATGGAAAAAGAGGAGATAGCGAATTGGGGTAGACTGTGTGCGTTAGTAGAATGGAGTGTTACAACTGCTCTTCGTCCAGACTTCGTAGGAACAGTCGGATTTTGCGAATGTATTCGGCCAATTTTCCAGATCCATCTGTAATATCGTTGTGACCTCGGTCCGGTACCCACCACGGGTCTCGCCGAAGATTGGGAGGAACAGCTCGGTGCAATTGAAGACCGTGACTAATATCCACTTCTTCGTCCAATCGTCCATGAATAACCATGACGGGACAATTAACGTTTTTGATTCGATCAATATTGGGATAAATATCCAAGCATGCCAGCAATCTAAAAGAGAAAAGAAGACAGTTAGTTAGTATCGATCGACTGAGGGAACATTCGGAAAACTGAATGCCAAAAAGCACACCAATAGATATCTTACCTTGAAGGTGTCAGCACACGCATACCACTAGTAAAGGGACTGTGGAGAATCATTCCACCAACATCAGGATTCTTGGCTGCAAAGTAGCAGCATGGCCCACTTCCCACTGACTGTCCGTACAAGATAACATTCTGGGGTTTGCCATCGGCCACTTTCTCGAGCACGTAATCGAACACGGCAGTAATATCTCGATACGTATTGTTTTCGTCTGGGACGCCGCCACTTTCACCGTAACCAGAGTAATCGTAAATTACCACATTGCAATCCAAGCTATGAGCCAGGACGACTTGCATGGGAAACATGGCACCCACATCTGTGGCGTTACCGTGGCTGTAAATAATTGTTTTTGTCCGATCGTGGCGTCGAACGGCGGGGACTCTGTATACCACAGCGGCAACGTAAACGCCACGTTTGGAAGGTATCTTGACTGCTTCAATCGCTCCATCATCATGAGGTGGTACCTGCAATCGTGGGTCAAGTAGCAGTTTGTAGGTTACTCCGTGTGCTGCATCTTTGGCGTCTCGAATATTACGTTCCTTAGCACGTCTCCTTCTTTCGGCAGCTTGCTCCGTCAGTTGTTCTATTGGTGATTTCATCTTGTGTTGCGTTTGTCCCTTCGTTTGCGTAACTACTTCGCCTGACTTTGATCTCCCCCCAATCTCACCGACGCTGCCATCGTCCGACCCGGCGGCCGTCTCGCCGTTCTTGTCTTCGTCGTCGTCATCCTTGGCATCTTCATTCTCGCCAAGGACTCTTCCTTTCTTGTCGCGTCTCTCAAATTGATAAAGCGGCGGTTCTGGAGGAAAGAATGTCAGTGCACCAGCTACCGTTCCTTTACTACAACCTGACTGGCACCACAAACAAAACAGTGCCGAAATTGCCCCAGGACAGCAACAGCACATGGTCAGAAAAATAAATACGTCTCGGAAATTAACAGATAGGCCGAGCGAGCGATACTTTCGTAAATCACCGGTAACGATACCCAGGAATCTATGGGTACTCTAGAGGACTCTATCTCTAGAGAAAGGAACTAGTCGATGGTATGGTATTGATCGAAATGCTCCCTGGGTATTAATTAGTATCAGGATGGCAGCAGCAGCACAACGAGACGCCATTGTCGCAAGAGTAGCCAGATGACCGTTGGCGCGATACTGGCTCATTTTTGTGCGCCTGACAATCTACTGATTACTTTTGTGTACGACAATGCGATATACAGGCCTTCGCCAACGTATAAAATATTTATCGCCGATGTGTAAGTAATCATATTTGTATCCACCTGTAAGTACTTGTCTTAAACGTTAACCCTGTTGTTTGAAAGTGCTTGAATTTTGAGATTCTATGAAATTTGGTACTTCGCTTTTAGTGTCAGAAGTAATGCGGTATCTCTCTAGTAGAATATGAGATTTCAGTCGCATCGCGCCTGTCTCTTTCCTCTAGTTGGTTTGCTCTTGCAATTCCTCTACTTCTTGGTATCCATACGGGTTGTTGCTCTGCCACCGCCATGTATCAGCACACATATCATCCACTCCTAGCTTTGCTTCCCAGCCCAACAAGTCCCTAGCCATTGATGCATCTGCATAAACGGTGGCGACGTCTCCCGGTCGCCTAGGGGCGAATTCATAAGGTACAGGCTTGCCGGTAGCCTTTCCCATTCCTTCCACTAGCTCTAACACGGACACACCTTTTCCTGTTCCGAGATTTACCGCACGGCATCCTAGCTCCTTCGTGTACAGCTTATCCAGTGCTGCAACATGGCCCCGCGCCAAGTCGACGACGTGAATGTAATCACGAACACCGGTACCATCTGGAGTATCGTAATCATTTCCAAAAACGGATAGTTTCTCTCGACGGCCGACGCAAACTTGTGCAATGTATGGCATCAAGTTATTGGGGATACCCTGCGGATCTTCTCCGATCTCACCAGAGGGATGGGCCCCGATCGGATTGAAGTATCGCAGGATCAATGTATTCCATTCAGGATCAGAGGCGTGGCAGTCTCGCAATATTTCTTCAATAAAGAGCTTTGTCCTTCCATAAGGATTGGTGGCTGTTAATCTGGCAGACTCTATCAAAGGTAGCATTTCCGGTTCCCCGTAGACGGTCGCGGACGAGGAAAAGACAAACTTCTTGATGCCGCGCTCCGACAAAAGCTCGAGCAAGTGGACGGTTCCCCCAATATTGCAATCATAGTACGAAAGGGGTTTCTCCACTGACTCTCCCACGGCCTTTAATCCGGCAAAGTGTATACAGGACGATATATCTGGAAATTCGTCCAATACCTTTTTCAAGGTCGCTCGATCTCGAATGTCGCATTTTCGAAAGACCAAACGATTTCGGTCTTCCTTCGAATCGAGATTGGTCAATCGCCGAACGCGGTTCAATGACTCTTCGGACGAGTTATCTAATGTATCAATCACAACTACCTTGTACTCGGCGACGTCCGAATCGTGTTCCAGCAACTCGAGACACGTGTGAGATCCAATGTACCCTGCTCCACCCGTCACCAAGACGGTTCGCTGTGGTTTTGTAGCAGCCGCAAAGGCAACGACCGCAATGGTCGATTGTTGTGTGGAACACAACAATACAAACAGAACGGCTGCTAACAATGGTTGCGTCTGTAACATGATTTGTCGAATCATTTTGCGTGTCAAAGTTGTCTGGATGTATCAGATGCGTATCTTTTGCCGGTCACGATCGATGTATCCTTTCTATTATTTAGACGACTTGTCCTGGATACAGACAAGGTTTTACGTTCAGTCGGGAGCAATTGTTGTCGAACGAGTGTTTTTTATGATATTCAAACGATCATGTTGTCCATCATTTCGGGAAAAGATGAGGGGGTTGTCAACGATGAGCGATGAGTACGTAAGTGTCTTTCCCGGACACATGACAGACTAACCATGCTTTCATCGCGACGAAAGCTAGGGTAGGGTTTTCAGCAACGTTCTGTTGGAGGCTACCCCTTGCTCGAATCATCGAACCTATCTACGAGCCGATTCCTATCTTCAAGTCGCTTACTATTAAACGATTAATTTACAATAGAGGATAAAGCTGAGAGCAATACAACAATGTGTCATCTTGCTTTATAGGGCTCGTCCCACCGCCTCGTAATTTGTTCGGTACCCGACCATATTCGATGTGCAGTTACTTCCCAGAGAGGAGGAAAGGAGAGGTCTTCATCAAGAGGTGCATCACCTTCTGGATCTGATCTTGTTATTATTCTTTAACGTTGAATATGCTTCTCAGAGCGGCATCCCGTTGCTCAATGTGATGGCGCCAGTGGTCGTTGGCGATGGAGCGACGGCGTTTGCCTTCGTACAAATAATTCAACGAGCCAATCAAAGCGCCAGCGGCGGCGAAGGCACCACCAACGATCAAAAGAGTGAAGGCAGATTGGACCGGCATGATTTAATAATAAGCTCTTCTGTAAAGAACGACCAAAGAGACGGGAGAATGGACGAACACGATAGCAACAAACAACAGCGGTCGGATTCCCAAAAGTGATGTTGCAGCGGCGGAGCCGCCGAGACGATTTGAGTGTAGGTCTGTCCATCAACCGTTTCCACGCCGTTTCGCCCGTGTTTCAGCCATCATCATAAAACGCATCTTGCTTGATTTGCTGCTTACGGCGGCCATAACTTGACGCTGGTCGTTGTGATTCCCATCTTCGATACCACATTATTTTCACAATGAAACAAGTATATAGTCCATGGTAAGTGGGTTTTCTTTTCGCAAGTTCTACGATGAATAGCTGTTAGACGATGACGCTTGTGGTCGGACCATTTGTATGGAACAAATCTCTTTGGAAATTTAAGGACAAGGCTTATCTTTTATCCTTAGCCTTATTGCTTTGGCGCAAAGCGCAAACGGCTTCTCGAGTGCAATGCGTATGGCCACGTGGCTTTATGAGACATGACTCATTTAATGGTAGGACAATTATTCACTTAATAAAACGGCATCCGAGGTCCTTTTTTGGCTTTGCGGGCTCCGCAAATTCTCAAGTTCGAAATGCCCAGTTCCGCAAATTCTCGCGCGACTCACCTCTTGCAACGTTGCTCCTCTGAATCTGCTCACTTCTCAGAACTCTTTGGAGTTTGGAACCGCCCATCATAATCGCCATCTGAAGCTCACAAACAACCTCCGACCAATCGGTTTCTCGGCTTTTTTGCTCCTCTTGCTCATCGTATCCGTGTTAGCAAGTGCCCCATTCTCCCAAGCTTCCAAGATACCTCGGTCTTCATCAACCGTTGCGACGAAACAAGACAAGAACATCCTCGAGCAGAATTCAAATTTTCCATCGGAACACAAAGACTGCAACATGGACATCCTCAACTCTAACCCTCAGAACAGTTCTGAACAGCTCGACAAGGTCTGTATCATTGGAAGTGGCAACTGGGGATCGGCTATTGCGACCTTGGTTGGTCGGAACTGTGCACGTCTCCCATGCTGCGAAGAACAAGTGAACATGTGGGTGTACGAAGAGATGGTCGAATGTCCCGTCGACGGGTCACAGAAGAAGTTGACAGAGGTCATTAATACCCATCACGAGAACGTCAAGTACCTTCCAGGTATCAAGCTTCCCGAGAACATCGTGGCCGTGCCCGACCTGGCCGAAGCATGCAAGGATGCCACTTTACTCATCTTTGTACTTCCCCATCAGTTTCTACCAAAGCTTCTTCCTGCCATCCGTGAGGCCGCTCACCCCAACTGCCGAGGAGTCAGCTTGATCAAAGGTCTTGGTAAGTTCAGAGTTTGAAGAATCGAATCGATCCGGAATTCTTTTTCGTTAGTTCATACGTTGGCATGCAAGATCGTCGTACAGCTTCGTACTCGCGTACAACCTCGACAAAACGACGGCGAATTTCGGCATGGTCATTTGTTTTGTTCCGATGTTTGGGGTCCTCTCTTTGGAAAACTTGAATGAAATTGACCAATCAGAACTGTTCGTCCGCGCGCTGCGCGCCTCTGCATGACGTTCAAAGACCGACCTCGCTTGCATCATCGTTCCCTCCAACTCTATTGTATCTTGTCCTCTCACATTATTCATTTCCCGTTTCGTCTTGACTTTGAAACAGACTTTGAAAAGGAAAGCAAGCTCCCAATCCTCATCTCCAAGTCGATCTCGGATGGTATGGGACCTGATTTCCAGTGCGGCGTCTTGATGGGCGCTAATGTCGCATCGGAAGTTGCTCTTGGACAGTTGTGCGAGTCTACCCTTGCGTCCAACTTTGGTCCACCCGCCGATGAAATGACTCGTCTGGTCTTCGACTCCCCTACCTTCCGCGTTCAGCATGTCACGGACGTTGCTGGAGCCGAGGTCTGTGGAGCTCTCAAAAACGTCATTGCTCTGGGAGCTGGATTCGTTGACGGCGTTGGCCTTGGCGGTAACACCAAGGCGGCCCTCCTTCGAGTTGGTTTGCTCGAGATGGCCAAGTTCTGCCACATGTTCTTTGAAGGAGTGCAGGAGAACACCTTTACGCAAAGCTGTGGTATGGCTGACTTGATCACGACATGCTACGGTGGAAGGAACCGTCGCTGTGCCGAAGCCTTCGCTCGTCAACGGCACGAGAACGCCCAGAATGGACATGTGATCAATAATGACAGCACGCCGGATTCGCTCGCGACTCACCACTTCTCTATTGATCATGAAGATGAATGTGAAAAGCAGTGGGAGAAGATTGAATCTGATCTCTTGAATGGCCAAAAGTTGCAAGGCACTTTGACCGCAAAGGAAGCTTACGCTCTTCTCGAATCTCGAGGAGTCCTCGCGGCCTTCCCCTTGATCTCTACGATCTACGAGATTGCTTTCAAAGGGCGCCCTATTCAACAGATTGTAGAGGGCATTCGAGTGGCAACCGTCGGGAGCTCTCTGTGAAAGCAATTCCCGTGACTACAAACACCTGCTAATATTCACTCACTCGAATAACAATCTTACCTACCATGCACTGGCGGTTGTCACGGTTTTCTGGAGTCATCCCAATTTAAATGAAAAGGAAGAAAAAGAAAAGTAAATTCTATACGTTTGAAACCTATGGTATTCCTTAATTTAAGAGACAATTTAATGAACAACTATCGACTCGAACTGCTTGCCGTTCGCTGCGCACCTGCAGTTGTTCTCTACGAGTCCGCTTGACTGTTCTTGCCTCTTGCCTTGAACTTACCTCTCGACCCGTGTCCTAGCGAGATGCCGCTAGGCTACTACGATTCAGTCGTTGCTTCGTCTAGTAGACGTCTATGGCATAGCCTATGACCTATGCTGATTAGCAATTAAAACAGATTTATCTATTGGCGTGCATTTGTCCGTCTATGTATCATCGGGGCTCAAGAACATTCACAGTCCATTCTCACCACTCAAACTTCTCCAATCTCATCAGTCATTCCTGGCTGAATATTGCGACCATGTCTGCGGTCTACAAAGCGAGAAGTGTCAACGTGTGCGACAGGTTCGTCTTCAACGCCAAACAAATCAAGGTCGTACTGAAAAGCATCGTGGGGATGCCTTTGTGCACTGGGATTATTTGGGATCCTTCGGCCCTGGATGTACATTGAAAGAAAAAAGAGTGTCAGAATAAAGATTCCATAAAATCTTTTTTCGTCGGCCCGTTGTTCCAACTTACCGAGCTTCTGCTCCCGGATGAAGATCGGCGACTTCTGTTCTTGTGGATTGCAACTTCCTTCTCGGCGACGCTGACCCAGTATTTCTTCTCTTCACGCTGCCAGTTGGCGAAGCTGCTGGATTCCGTTGTTCTCGTCGAATGACTATGTTTGCTCGGACTGGAGTTGTTGGTCTGAGAACTCCGTGATCTAGGCATGTCTTCGACTATGTAGGGCTGTTTGGATGCGGATGCCGAAGGCGGTGGCTTCGAGACGGTATTTCCTTCTCGAGGAAAGAGAGAAGAATCTGTTGATTCCTTGGTCAAATCGGACCTGGTCTGGCCGATTCCATTCGTTTGCGCCAGAGCCTCGAGCGTGTGCGCGGAGATCGCGGAGATGCTGTCGTCGAATGTCAAGTTGGCTGAAATATCCAGAGGTGTCATTGTCTGCGCTGTAGCACTTGCATGAGCCGGAGACGAGGCTGGGAACGGCCTAGGAATGTTATTGGAAGACGAACCTGCCAAGTGAGAGGGCTGGGGCCTTGGAGTTTCGTCGTTATTCCGAAGTGAGCTAACAGCCTTTGCTGCTCGGATCTGGTCATCGAAAAACAATTGAGCATATATATGCTCCCCGATATCATTCTGTCTGGGCTGAGGAGGTTGCGTCCGTTCCACTGGCTTGCTAGTTGACTGTGTCTTTCTTTTGGGGGCTCCAGTTGAGTCTCTCGCGTCACCTCGGGCGCTCTTGGAATGAGAGGATGTGGAGGCCGTTGCCCCCGTGTGTTCCTCGTGCTCTTCTCCTGTAGCAACGACTCCGTCGGCTCCAAAGGTGCAAGAACTAAAAACTGCTCTCAACGCGCTTTCAATAGACGCGGCTCCTTCCTTGATCGGATCAGATTCTCCGGAGGTAGTCCCTTCGTTGCTTTTGTTTGTTGAAATGACCTCTTCCACGTTTTTCATGAAAGCTTGCAACTTGGTCTTGGCCGAGGCGGCCAGAGCCATTGGATTGTTGGGACTTTCCGACATGGTTAGTTGTTGGTATCTCAGAACAATACAACAAGGTGACTTTCGCAGAACGAAACGGCTACTACACACTCCGAGGAAAGTGCACGTTGGCAGTGGGATGTCTCCGCGTTGTTGTTGTGTCGGTTCTTGTTTGTCGTGTATAATTGGTGGGGAAGCGGCGGACCAAAATTTTTGCTTCTTTTTGACTACTATTAAAAAACGCGTGCAGTCTTGCAACAGAATAATTCCAAATGTCTGCCTAAGTAGCTATTTCAAAATATGTCAGGTAGACATGCCTGCTCGATACACATGAATAAATAGAGTTTGCGCGCTGGCAACGCCTCATTTTTAGTCTAATGCGGAGAGCCCGCCGACACGTTGGTGGCGACCCACATTATTGGCCATCTCGAGAAAGTTCTTTATGGCGTCATGTCCGCATTGGGAATCTCCGTGGTTGACAAGATGGAAAAGTCGACCGAGCAGCCTGTAACCCCCTGGTATTGCTTCTGATCGTCTAAACCACCCTCTGTGCAATCACTGTCGTCGGCTGGATACTTGGTTTGGACTTTATCGGATGAGGCCAGACAATCTCTCCCTACTAGTAATAGTAGCTCATCTCTCTCTCGTAGCCACCACGAGATCTCTCGGAAATCCACATATCTTGCTTACATTAGAGTAGCTTCGCCCTTTAGGTTGGTTCTCTCCTTTGTTATTGAGGCGAACATGTAATCATCCACACGATGCCATGGTAAAGTGCAGGTGCGGGTCTTTCTGACCGATAGAGTTCGGGATAATATTATATCAGGGTCAGGGTAAACAGACTGACGAACGTTTGAGTGAAGGATCAAGTGTTGAGGGTTGAGGAGATGCTAACCCATCATCAATCATCAGCCCTCCCCATTCATTCCACAAGTTGGTGTCGAGGGTGAAGAAACCGTCGACGTTGCCGACTCTCCGTCCATCCTAAAATCCGTTGGACATTTGTTTTGAGATCGACTCTAACAAATCAATCGCAACGAGTAGTCTCGGCCTTTCCAGTGGGAAACTTACCGCGTCGTCCCACCACAGCCCCTTCAATATGTTCAAGAAACTTGTCGTCTTGTCACCGCTCCATACAAAGGGTATCTTGACTCTTTCGTTGTTTATTTTCGCTGAGACGGTAACCTTCTCAAATGCTGTGTCGGAACTCAATGAGCTCAAGTTGAAGATCGGTAACACTGCGAACACAAAGAGGAAAGGATTTACCGGTGGCGCCGAAGGCGCATCAACCTCGGACGAAAATGTTCCTTCCGGAGCCAATCGACAAGGATCGTGTCCTGCCGGGCCGACTCTTCCTCTCAGTCGTATCTATCCCCGTGCTCGTCTCTCGGTTCGATCTGCCGTCAAACGTTACTCAGATGACTGCTGTTTGGAATGTTCCAACTGCATGGACCCCGCACAAGCCGCCAAGATGTGTCACATTCCACGTGGTGGTCACATGCAGACGGCAGCGTCAGTAACTGCTGCAGCAGCCGCAGCGGAAGGTGTGGTGGAAGGTGTTGCCAAACTTCCGTATGGTATTCCTTTGCACCTTTGGAAGGTCATTTTTCAAGCTATCCTTACCGCGATCAATGTGCTCTGCTGGTTGATTCCGCTCAAGAGTAAGAAGATTACAGAGAACAAGCTAGCTTTATCCTTGGCCAATGCCTTTTCTGGTGGAGTTTTCTTGTCGTTGGCTTTCGGGCACTTGATCCCTGAATGTGTCCACGGCTTTGATTCGAATTTGCCAGAGGAACTTCCTTATCTTTTGGTTCTCGTTGGGTATCTTGTCATCTTCTTTGTGGAGAAAGTGGCCTTCGACGCGCACGAGATTATGCATGAAATGGAGCATGCGGGTAGTGCTAAGGATAGTAAGGCGGCAGCCAATGGAGATGCGTCCAACGTAACTGCGGGCACCGGTGGTCGCAGTGCGGTCATCTTATTGGGAGCACTTGCGGTGCACAGTATTCTCGAAATGATGGCATTGGGTCTCTCCGACTCGTTTGGTGACTGTGCTCTGTTGACACTCAGTATCGCTTTGCATCAACCAGCAGAGTCGATTGCTCTTTTGGTGGCCTTCCTCAAATCTGGGATGCCAAAAGGACAAATCCTGCGATTCTTGTCAATCTTCAGCTGTATGGGCCCGATCGGTGTAGCTCTGGGAATGGCTGTGAATGAATTTGCTGCTCCTATTGTGGATGCGGTCATGTTGGCGATTGTTGCTGGCACGTTTGTGTACGTCGGGGCAACGGAAGTAATACCTGAGGAATGGGAGGACTCGTCAAACAAGTGGTCTAAGTTTGGGGCGCTAATGTCAGGCATCATCTCGATTTTGCTAATTACCCAATACACCATGTCGCTTGCATCCTAATACATACATCATAATAATCTAATGTTACCCATTCAATATTCGGCGTGGGTTATCTCTACTCTATAGCTAGACGACTTTCGCCATGTAAGCCATCTTCCGACATCCTGTGTGGGCATCGAATCTTTGAGGATAGATCGCCAAGAATCCTCGGTACATTAAATCTCTGTGTGCTGACGTATGCGGTTGTCGCCTGCAAGATGTTCTTCGGCGAACCAAAACACCATGTTACGACGAATTTCGAAATCAACATTTTCCTGAAACCGATCGGTGCTGCAACAATCATTCTCTCCATATCCATCGTATCCATTGTATCCTTCTCATCATGAAGACCACGGCTGTTTTGTCCCTTGTTGCTAGTGTCATGCTTTCGACGACCGAAACGGCGGCTGCCTTTCAAGTGACAGCCGACGTTGGATCCACGAATGCTCGCACGTCTGCCTTGTACAGCTCGATGACTGCCGAAGGTACGTGTGACTCTTGTTCATGAAAGCATTTGATTCCTTCTGCTCGATGAGTTCGATTCACATTGT
>Ga0222719_10004085_pt1 | contig 12855 bp, 10 predicted proteins | sample C33_34DmetaG_FD_165039 | JGI IMG/M metagenome (GOLD analysis project Ga0222719, IMG submission 165039) | Estuarine water microbial communities from San Francisco Bay, California, United States - C33_34D | ecosystem: Environmental > Aquatic > Marine > Unclassified | place: USA: California...
ATCTTATAATCAAATATATTTGATCTTGTTAATAAAAAAAACAATATAAAAGAAAATATATTTGCAATTAATCCATATAATGAAAAAAAAGAAAGACTTAAGAAATTTGATTTAAAAAAAAAAAAAATTTTAATTATAAAATTTTTATTATTATTCATTGCATTATTACTCTTAATTTTTTTTTTGAGATATAATTAAATAATTGACCGTGAGGTTTTCAAAAATTTTAAAATTAAGAAAAAAATAATCTAAATATTTAATTGGGGAAGTTAAAATCATCAATAAAATAAAAGTAAAATTAGAAAGATTTTTACTGAAAATTTTGAATAACGATGAGAATAATTCTAAAAAAATTACATTGATAAGAGAAAAAGGGCCTGCTATTGGAATTATTTTTTTTGTTTCAAATTTTTTAAAAAGTTTTTTTAAACCTTCTTCTGTATATCTTTGATAATCAAAGGGTGAAGCGTGATAAGGATATAGAAATGGAACAGAGTGAATTGAAAATCCACCTGGCTTTAAAACTCTATAGATTTCATCTACGATTTTGTTCGGCTCATCAGCGTGTTCTAGAAAGCTTTTAGAAAAAATTAAGTCTGCCGAATTATTTAAAAAAGGTATATTTTTTGCATCACAAACTATGTTTACTTGTTTATAGGGAAAACTATCAAGATTTATGAAGTTTTTATGTAATTTAAGATTACCAGAACCAAGATCTAACAAAATTTTTTTGTTATCATTAATATTGATATATTTATTTATTTCTTTTTTAATATTGTATGGGAAAGTGGGTCCAAAAAATTTTAAAATAAAATAATATAAAAAAGTATACCTTTCTTTGATTATATTTTTCGTGTTAACAAATTTATTAATAATTAAATTTTCATTGTTAAAAATAATTTGATTTCCCTTTATTAAATATTCTCTGCTATTTTTTAATGGTTTTAGAAAATTTTTTTCTTTATTTAATACAAGTCTCTCATTGGATAATGGACATCGTAATAAATTAAAAATTTTGTCTATTATATTTGAATTCATATATGTAAATATATCATTAATATATTAACTTTAAAAATCTAATTCGAAAATTTTAGATTTAATTTGTTTATTTTTTTAACTTATAGGTATATTTATTTAATAGTCTATGAACGTTCATAATAACTTTAGCAATTATAATGCTTTTTAGTGTAGTAATACCAGTATTTAATAGTGAAAAAACAGTAGCTGCAACTGTTGATAAGACGATTAGTTTTTTTAACAAAAATAATTATAATTTTGAAATTATCCTAATAAATGATGGCAGTCTGGATGATAGTTGGAATATACTTAAATCCATCAGTGAAAAATATTCCAATGTTATATCGATAAATTTATTTAAAAATGTAGGTCAACATTTTGCAATTTATGAGGGATTTAAATTTTGCAAAGGAGATTTCGTTATAACTATTGATGATGACTTGCAAAATGACCCTCAAGAATTAAAAAATTTAATTGATAAATCTGCTGAAAATTATGATGTAATTTTTGGAAAATTTAAAAAAAAGAATCATGGTTTTGTAAGATCATTGGGGTCTATATTTGTAAATTTTTTAATTAATAAAATTTTTCTTAAGTCAAAAAAAATCAAAGTTTCTAATGTCAAATTGATTAGCAAAAAAGTTATACAAAGAATTATTAATCACAATCCACAAGAACCATATATTAATGGTCTTGTATTACTTTTTTCAAAATCAGTTGCAAATGTGGAGATTAATCATGATAAAAGAAAGATTGGTAAATCTAATTATAATTTTTATAAAATTAAAAAATTACTTTTTACAATTCTATTTAATTATAGCTCTTACCCATATAAATTAATTAGTAAAGTAGGATTTAGTCTATCCATAATATTGTTTTTTTTTTCAATACACCTAGTAGTTGGAAAATTGTTTAATGATAATATCATTCCTGGATGGACTAGTTTGTCAGTGATAATAACGCTTTTATTTTCAATAGTTTTTTTGATCTTAATTGTCCTAGGAGAGTATATTATTAGGATACTACGTCAACTAAGCAATTCACAAAATACTTTTATTGATGAAGTAATTGATAATCGCAAAATAGACCCTAATGAAAAATCTAATTTTTAATGATCGAGAATGCTGAAACATTTTTTATAGTTGGAGGTCAAAGATGTGGGTCAACTTTTTTATATAATATTTTAGATCAACACGAAGATATATGTATGTCAAAACCTGTAGTGCCAGAGCCTAAATATTTTTTAAAAAAAGAAAATTTAAATAAAAGAGATTATTATAAAAATTTTTTCAAAAATTATAAGAATGAAAAGGTTATTGGAGAAAAAAGCACTAGTTATTTTGAAAAATTCGATGTGCCATTGAGATTAAAAAGTTTTTTTCCTAACTGTAAAATATTAATAATTCTAAGAAATCCTGCAGATAGAGCTATTTCTAACTATTTTTTTTCTGTAAAAAATGACTTGGAAAAACGTACTATAGAAGAAGTTTTTTTAACTGATAATAAATGTAATGATAATAGTTTTGATACTTCTGTGTCTCCATATGATTATATATATAGGGGATTTTACACAAATTTTATATTAAATTACTTTAAAATTTTTAATAAATATAAGATTAAAGTTATTATTCTAGAAAAAATAATAAAAAATAATAAAATTCTTGAGGAAGTCTTTGATTTTTTAAATGTCTCTCGGAAGAATATAAATTTTTTTAATCAATCTAAAGTAAACTTTGTTGAATACCCAAAAAATGAAAAAATTAAAAAAATTTTATCTAATAAGTACAGAGATGAAATTAAAAATCTAGAAAAAATAATCAATCACGATCTGTCAATTTGGCAATGAGTTTTTTTAAAGAAATTAATAATTGAATTAATAATCTTTAACTGATTACTTTTGTTTAACCCATAATAAATTGGTAACCTAAGAATACTTTTGGATCCGTTATTGGTATTAACTAAGTTATCACTTATAATGCAATTTTTTTTACCAAAAGTTGAACTGTGAAGTGGTATATAGTGAAAAACTGCTTTAATTCTTTTTTTTTTTAAGAAATTTATCAAATTCTCTCTAATGCTTGCATTGATGTGGAAATAGAAGATATGACCGTTATGTTGGCAATTTTCTGTAAGAATTGGCATTTTAATAAAACCTTTTTTTTCGAGCATTTCGAGTTCTTTATAATAAAAATTATATAAATTTATCCTGAACTTATTTATTTTTTTTGAAATTTTAAGTTGCCTGTATAGCAAATAAGCATTAATTTCACTCAAGCCATAATTTGATCCATGATCAACCCAAGTGTATTTTTTTACTAATTTTTTTTCAAATTTTTCTCTGTTTGTTCCTTTAGATCTAATTATTTTAGCTCTATCTATAAATTTTTTATTATTTATTAATAATGCTCCTCCTTCGCCACAATGGATGTTCTTTGTTTCATGAAAGGATAATGTAGATAAGTCACCAAAAGAACCAAGGGGTTTTTTTTTATAGTAAGATAAAAAACCATGCGCATTATCTTCAATTAGTGTTAGTTTATTTTTTTTTACAATTTTCAAAATTTTATTCATCTCACATGCATTCCCTGCATAATGAACTATTACAATAGCTTTTGTTTTTGAATTTATTACTTTTTCAATTTTATTTTCATCTATATTCATTGTGTTAATATTAATATCAACAAACACGGGAATTGCGCCAAATTTAACAAATGCATTTGCTGTAGATACAAAAGTATAAGACGGCATTATTATTTCATCACCCTTATTTAAATTTAGTAATTGGGCACAAATTTCCAAACTTGAAGTGCATGAATTTGTGAGAATAGCTTTTTTTACTTTAAAATTTTTTTCTAACCAATTTTCATTTAGATTTTGATATTTTCCACCAGAAGAAAATTGTTTTAATGATCTAATATCACTAAAGTTTATGTTGGGCATGTAAGCTTTATTAAACAATATATCCATTATTATAAAAAATTTGATGATAATATTTTTTTTCTTAATATATAAAATACAATTAATAATATAATACTAATGATAGATAAATAATAAATAGGATTATATTTATATCTCATTTTAATAATATGCTCTCCAGGCCCTAATGGAACAGCTCTAAAAACTAAAAAACCTTTTAATAATTCTCTTTTCGAACCATTAATCTCTAAAGTCCAATATTTGTCAAAACTTTCAGGAATAAAAAGAATTTGATTTTTACTTGAATTTACTTTTAGTTCAAACTTGTGAGATGATTTCTTTAAAATTTTAACCTGATCATATCTTAATTCATTGCTAAAATTTTTACCTTTTAAAAATATTGGGTTTTTGTTTACAATAATTTTATTAAAGTGGTTTATCTCATTTAGAGTCTTAAAATTATTATCTGGTTCAACCACCCAGTTTTTGAAAAATTTAAATTGATAATACTTTTTAGTATTAATACCAATCAAATTTGCTAGTGCTTTATTTTTTTGTTTTTTATTGATATTTTTCCAATACCACCAGTGTATTCTTTGATAATCTTTTTCATCATGATATATTTCTTTTAATAACTTTTTATATTCACTATTGAAATAAAGTGAAAAAGGAGGATGCCATGAAGTTAAAATTAAATTATCACTTTTATGTTTAAATTTATACCAGGAATAATAATCTCTCTTCTCATTTTTTTTCTGTATAAGTTTTCCATCACGTAAATCGTTGTAAGATATATGAAGACGTCCTTTTGGCGATTTATCTATATTGTAAGATGAAATAAAAAAACTTAATAGCAAAGGTAAAATTATAAAATATTTATTATTTAGAAAAAATTTATTTCTCATAAATAAAAATTTGTATTTAGGTATTAGTGGTATCAAAGAAAAAATTATTGATACATATATGAATTTTTCGTAAAAATTATTACAAAACAACATTGCCAAAATCATTCCTAACAAGAAAATAAGTAAGAAAATTTTATCTTTTTTATCTAATTTATGTGTTTGAAAATTATTTATATTTAATAAATAACTATAATAAATTGACATAAAAATAACTGAACTTAAAAGTCTTAAAAAAACAAATTTATCACCCGATCTTATTAACGATAACAATGGGGTATTTTTCCATAATCCATTAAAAAAATTATATTCGTTAACTAATATAGGAATTATATATGATATAATAAATATTGGGATACATATTAGTAATAATTTTTTATATTTAGTTTCATGAAAAATTAATATTAAGAAAAAAAATGGCCATAAGCAGTTTAATATTTCAGGATAATTGCTATTAAAAGGGTTGCTGGAATTAAAACCATACGAAACAATTCCACTAGACATTTCGCTTAAAAATAGTCCTTCTAATCTGTAAAATAATACTGGCAATGAAAAAATGAGGCCTAAAGAAATAAAAAATAGAAATTTTTTTAATACAAAAATAAGATCAAAAAATATATTTTGGATTTTTTCGTTTTGTATATTTAAATAAAAAAATAATAAAATAAAATTAAAACAATTAAAAAAAAAATATTGAAAACTATGTAAGAATGAGAGCGCAATTAGTAGAGACGAGAGCGCGTAATAAATTATTTTTGTATTAAATTTTGTGGAATAGAAATATTTAATATAAAGCCAGCCAGATAAACCTGATAAAAAAATCCATTTAACAGTTACCAATCTACCATGGAAAAAAAACATTTGATAATTGTAACTAATTATCAAAAATAAGCTTGCAACAATTGCAATAAGTTTAGATTTAAATATTAGTTCATAGTTTACATAATAACAAAAATATATTGTTAAAGAAAAAAATACATAAAGATATAAATTTAATTTCAAATTAAAATATTCTGATTTATGGTCAAGAAATATATTTTCAAAATAAAATTCTTGAATTTCATACAGTAGTGGATATCCATGATAAGTCCATGGATTCCATAAAGGGAATTTTTCCTCTACACCTTCTAGCATAGCAATGAATGGGAAAATTCTTCCCCCATCGCCTCCAGGAGTAAACTCATTTGTTAAAAATTCGTTATACGTAAAAATTATAAAAAATATTATAATAACTAGTGGTATAAACTTAAAAGCTTTATTTTTTAGAGAGTTAAATGTCATTATTATAATATTTATTATATTTTTGAACTCTTATCTAATATTTAATAATAAGTAAATTTAAAATATATATTTTTGATTGTTTTTAGTAATGATAATAATTTTTCATTTTTTTTAAAAAAAGTTTAACTCAAAACTATAAAAATTTTGAAATTATTATATTTAAAAATTTAGGACGATAGATAAAAAATAAAAAAGTTTTAGAAATTATTCATAAAAACAAAAAAATTAAAGTTATTAATTGTAAATATAAAATAAATATATGGAGCTAGAAATAAATTAATTCAAAAAACATCATTAAAATATCTTGCTATCTTAGATAGCGATGACTTTTTTAATATTCATGTTTCTTTAGGTAAAAAAGTACTAATTAAAAATAATTGTTTATTTTATTATTCAGTTTACAGAAACTTTTAAGTTTAAAATCAGTCTTATGATCTGCGGATCTAAAAAAATTAGCAGTATTTGATTTGCTAATATTCTGTCCAAGTTGACATTTAAAATTAATATTTAAAAAAATTTTATAAAAAATAATTCTTTGACTCAAATAATAAAGGAAATCCTTGGTATAACATTGTGTTCCACTCAGGTATTATTCCAGAAAAGAATTATACTGTAGATTAAAATGATAATAAATATTTCTTTTTCAAATTTTCGTAGTATGCGGAGCTTTTATTTTTTAATAATATTTTAAAATCATGTTTAGTAATCCATTTTTTTATTAAAGATATTTCTTCTATACTCCCTATTAAAATATTTTGTAAATTTTGAACTGATGAAATAAAATTAGATATCTGATGTAAATCTTGGATTTGGCCACTATCTTTCCAAACCAAGCCTCTACCCAATAATTTATAGTTTAAATTGTTTTTTTTTAAATATACCTTTATTAAATCTGTAATTTCTAATTCCCCTCTTTTTGATGGTTTTAGTTTTTTAGAATATATTGATACGTTTTTATCAAATATATATAGACCAGTGATAGCAAATTTAGAAAATTTATTTTTTGGTTTTTCTTTAATCTGAATAATTTTTTTATTTACTATTTTTGCCACACCAAAATTTTCAGGATCGTCAACTTCTTTAATGAAGATTGTTGGCTTTGATTTTTGTGAAATATTAAAAAGATCACTTCCAAACCCTTGTCCGTAGAAAAAATTATCACCAAGTATCATCATTACACTTTGTTTGGAGATAAACTTTTCAGCAATAATAAAGGCATCAGGCAAACCCCTAGGAGATTCTTGTTCAATGAAACTAATTTTAATACCTAAATTTTTTCCATTTCCCAATAATTTTTCAAAGTTTTTTAAGTCGCCTTTTTTTACAATAATCAAAATATCTTTTATGTTAGCCAACATAAGAACAGATAATGAGTAATAGATCATTGGCTTATCGTATAATGGAAGTAATTGTTTTGAAACTGATAAAGTAAGAGGACCAAGTCTTGAGCCAGTACCCCCTGCTAGAATAATGCCTTTCTTGATCATCAAGAATAATTATACTAATTATTTAAAATATTAAAGAAAATTTAAAAAAGTTTTGCTAAATTATTTCAATCTAAAAGTAAGCATCTTGATTGTATTAGGATTTGACAACAATCTTAGCTATCAGTGTCTAAAGAGTTGTATCCAACAAAAGCATAAAAATATTGAAATTTTACTTTATAATAATACTGGTAAACCTTTAAATAAAAAATTAACAAATTTTATCTCAAGAAATAAAAAAAAAATTAAATTTTTTAAAAACGTTAAAAAAAATGAAGTTTTTAAAGTAAGAAATTTTTTATTAAAAAAAGCTACAGGTGATTATATTTCAATATTAGATAGTGATGATAAGTTTTTTAAAAACCATATTATAGAAGCGTTGAGCAAAATTATTAAGTACAATGCTCACTTTTATTATTCTGGATATCTGAATAGAAAAAAAAATCTAACAATTAAAAGAATTCCTCCAAAAAAATTAACTGAGTTTGATCTGTTAACTTTTTGTCCAATTGGACATTCAACCGTTGTATTTAAACGTGGCTATATTAAAAAATACAAATCCTTTAAATTTAGACATGATCTAGCTACTTGGTCAAATTTAATTAAAAAAAAAAATGTATATGCGAATAATAAGTTGACTGTTCAAAGAAATGTCCATAAACAAAATTTTTCTAAAAATAAATTTAAAATATTAATTTATTACTTTTTAGTTTTGCATAAATCATATCATAAAAAACTTATAACTATTTTTTTTTATATCTTAATTTTAATTTTTAGACATGTGTATTTTAAATTAAAATAGAAATTTTTTTGAATTTTTACTTTTATTGTCTCAAATATTCTTAATGGTAGATATATGTATTATTATTTTTTAAAAAATTTTATTTTAATATTCTTGAATTATGGTATGAGGTAAAAAAATGAATATTTTGATATTAGGATCTGATGGATATTTAGGATGGCCAATGACTATGAGGTTGGCTAACTTGAATCATAATGTTTTGGCTGTTGATAATTACTATAGAAGATTGATAGCCAAAGAAACAGACTCAGAAGCTTTAATAGAAGGGCCCAATTTAAAAAGAAGACAAAAACTTTTTGAAAATAAATTTTCTAATAGTTTTGAGATTAAGATTGGTGATTGTACTGACTATTATTTTATGTCAAATATGATTAAAAAATTTATGCCGGATGTTGTTATCCATTTTGCTGAACAGCCGTCAGCACCATATTCAATGATAGACTATTTTTCAGCAAAGAAAACTTTTGATAATAATTTAAATTCAACATTTAGTTTGATTTGGGCAATATTAGAAAATAAACCTGATTGTCATATAATTAAATTAGGAACTATGGGAGAATACGGAACACCTAATATTGATATTGAAGAGGGATGGTTAGACATAAATCATAAAGGAAGATCACAGAAATTTTTATATCCTAGACAAGCGTCAAGCCTTTATCATACAACTAAAGTGCTTGATACAGATTTATTGTGGTTTTATGTGAGGGCTTATGGATTAAAAGTTACGGACTTAATGCAAGGTCCTGTTTATGGATTGTTTACAGATGAAACGAGAGTTAATGATGAATTTTTACCAAACTTTCATTACGATGATATTTTTGGGACTTTAGTCAATAGACTGATAACCCAGGCTGTCGCTGGTATTCCTTTGACAGTATATGGAGAGGGGGGACAGACTAGAGGTTATATAAATTTAAGCGATACATTAAAATGTATTGAGTTATCTATTTTAAACCCACCTAAAGCAAGTGAACTAAAAATTATGAATCAATTTACCGAACAATTTACAGTAAATGAAATTGCTGAAAAGGTTAAATTAGTATCAGAAAAAAAAGGACAAAAATGTGAAATAAAAAAAATTAAAAATCCTCGAAAAGAAATGGAGAACCATTATTATAACGCAATTCACTCAAATTTTAGTCAACTTGGATTAAAACCTAATTTAATGACCGAAGATATTCTGTCTGAAATTTTTGATAAAGTAATGGAAAGAAAAGAGTTGATTAATAGTGAAATAGCATTACCTAGGGTCAAGTGGAACAAATAAGAAAATTTCTAAAAAATAAATCAATATTAGTTACAGGTTCATGTGGGAGTGTTGGATCTAGTATTATTAAATATTTGTTAGAGAAAACAGAGTGTAAAAAAGTCGTTTCATTAGATAATAATGAAGGAGAGCTTTTCTTTCAAAGGGACAAGTATAAAAATTTTAAAAATTTTTATGTTTCTCTAGTTGATATTTGTGATTTGCAAAGTGTAAACAAGTCTTTGATGGGTATTGATTATGTTTTACATTGTGCGGCGTTAAAAAACGTACCTATATGTGAGATATCTCCATCAAGCTGTATAAATGTTAATGTAACAGGCACATCAAATATCATAGAGGCCTCTATAAGCAACAATGTCAAAAAAGTTATTTTTACAAGTTCTGATAAAGCTGTGAGCCCAACAAATGTAATGGGTGCATCAAAGTTAGTAGCAGAGAAGATTATCACAGCTGCAAATATTGAGACGTCAAATAAATTTAAAACTGTTTTTTCATCTACACGATTTGGAAATGTGATTGGTTCGACAGGATCAGTATTACCTATATTTCAAAATCAAATCAATAATAATAAAAAATTAACAGTTACCTCAAAATCTATGACAAGATTTATGATGAGTAATATAAAGTCTGTTGAATTAGTTTTAAGTTCACTAGTCTTAGCTCAGGGTGGGGAAATATTTATAACAAAGATGCCATCGATAAATGTTTATACATTTGCAAAATGTGTGTATGAAATTTTTACAAATAAAAAATCAGATGATACAAATTTTAAGATTATAGGTTTGAGACAAGGCGAAAAAATGTATGAGGAACTTATGTATCAAGAGGAGCTATCAAGAAGTTATGAAATAAAAGATTTTTTTATAGTTTTGCCCAATCTTGAAATATACAATGAATTATCAAAAAAAAAAAAATTTAAAAAATATAAAAAGATCAAAAAAGTTTATAATTCTGATATTGAAAATCAGTTGTCTTATGAAAAAACAAAATCCTTTCTTAAAAAAATTATATTAGACAATTATTAATATTATGAAGTGGTTTATAACAGGGGGCTTGGGTTTTATTGGAACAAATTTAATTAAAGAATTATCAAAAAAAAGTTCATTCAAAAGAGACCAAATTTTTATATATGATAATTTTTCAAATTCTAATTTTGATGAAATCAAAAAAATTTTATCAAAAAAAAAAGTGATTAAAATAATAAAAAATAAAAGTGATTATGATGAAAAAAAACCTTATTTGTATGTATTTAAGGGCAGTGTTGAAGAAAAAATTAATTTGGAAATTTATGCAAAAAACTTTAATTATTTAATTCATCTAGCTGCAAACACTGGAGTTCAAATTTCAATTCAAGATCCTATGAATGACTGTGTAAAAAATATAATTGGTACATTAAATTTTTTAAATTTATACAAAAATAATAAAAAAGGTAAATTTGTTATTGCATCATCGGGTGCTCCGGTTGGTGAAGGCTTGCCCCCATTCCATGAAGGATCTTTTACAAAACCCATATCACCATACGGCGTTAGCAAACTTACCAAAGAGGGATATTGTCACGTATATAATAAAATATTTAATGTAAATTCAACTGCCATCAGATTCAGTAATGTTTATGGTTTGTATTGCAAAAAGAAATCTAGTGTTGTTGCTAAGATGATAAAAGATAGCATCAACAAAAAAAAAATAACAATTAATGGAGATGGTAAACAAACAAGAGATTTTTTGTTTGTTGAGGATTTAGTGAAGGGCTTAATTAAATGTGTAACAAAAAACAAAACAAAGCTAGATAGCTTGTATCAGCTTGGTTCAGGTGAAGAATTATCTATTAAAACAGTTTTTAACACAGTAAATCATTTAGTAGAAAAAAAATTTCATTACAAGGTCAAACTAGAATATAAAGCAAAACTAAAAGGAGATGTCCAAAGAAATTACACAATTCCGAATAAATTTAAAAAACAGTTTAATTGGAAAATTAATGGTAATTTCGATAAAAATGTTGAAAAAATTTTTAATTGGATAGTAAATGAAGAGTCTAATTTCAAAAATATTTTATAAAATCACATATGGTAATATTTTTATTAGAAAAGCTGTATATTCAATATTCTCCTTTTTTGTAAGAGACCAAAAAAAAAAGGAAAAAATCATTAAGTTTATTAAAGCTAACTTTTTTAAATATATTTTAGGATATGAATTCAAAGAAGTTTCTCAAAAATTAATTTATGAAAATTATATATTTGTAGGATCAAGTTTATTTGGAGAATATTTAAATGCTTACTATAAAATTGAAAATATTACAAAAATTTCAACACCAGTATTATCTGAAGCCAAGGAAATCATTGATAATTTGAATTATAAAAATAAATATAAAGTTATAATAGATAACACTAATTTTTTTTTATCTAAAAAAGAAAATAATCTATTAATAACAAAGTACTTTCAAAAAAAATTAAATATAACCTCAATTAAAATAGTTAATCATAGTAATAATAAATTAAAAATAAAAAATAAAACTAAAATTACTAACTTAAGTTTTGATATAAAATCTTACATAGATTTTACTCAAAACAATCCATTTAATTCAATTATAATTTTTTTTGAAAAATTTTTTTATAAAAGAAAAATGATTATCTCTTTTCCTGAATTGTATGAAATAAAAAAAAATAAACCAACAATCAATAAGATTAAATTTATATTAAAAAATAATAAAAATATAAATTTTTTTTTATTTGATTTATTTTGGAATTTAAAAGATGACTTAAATGACTTAAAAACTTTACAGAATTACGAAAATTTAGTTATACCAAAAGATCTAAAAAACAAAGGTTTAGACTATGAAACTTTTATTACAAATAATGTTATAAGAAAATCAGATTACTTTTTTTTATCAAATAAAATATTTATATTTGATACTGATAATTGGAAAAAAGAATATAACTTATTACGTCTCGCACAATTTATTTTCAGAGGAGGTCAAATATACGTCCAAAATAAAGAGATCAAAAAAAACTTGATAAAAATTTTAAATCCGTTCTTTGAAAAAAATTTTTTAGATAAATTTATCATTCATGTTCAAATAAAAAATAAGTTGGATTTCTTTGATGACTCAATAAAAGAAAGATTTAGTGCACTGTTAAAAATGATATCTAGCTATCAAAACCAATTGAATGAAGTATTAATAGAGCC
>Ga0222719_10004086_pt1 | contig 12850 bp, 8 predicted proteins | sample C33_34DmetaG_FD_165039 | JGI IMG/M metagenome (GOLD analysis project Ga0222719, IMG submission 165039) | Estuarine water microbial communities from San Francisco Bay, California, United States - C33_34D | ecosystem: Environmental > Aquatic > Marine > Unclassified | place: USA: California...
CCTAGAAGATTGGTACTTTTATAGACATCAGAGTTAATTTGTTGACGTATGCCGTTTACTATAAGACCAGCATTCCTATCGCATATACCACCGCCAAGAAACGAGTCATATTCCGAAAAAAGATCATATTCTATTCCCGCGGACTCGCTCATCAGATGTTTAATCAGCATGGGCTGTACAGATTTTTGGCGTTTAAAATTCAACTTGGAGCATTGACCGGTAAGAAAGCTCGTGTAGTCAAGCGAGTCTGGTCCGTCTTTGGAATCAATGACAATATCCCAAGAGCGATCGAATGATTCTATGTACTTGCCGACTGGATCCTCAAGATCAAAAAGGCCATCCTCATAAAACCGTAAAGCGACAAAGCTAGTAAGCACCTTTGTCATGCTGAACATTCTGAACATCGCATCGGTCTGCATTTCTTTACCAGAAGTTAAGTCACTAAAGCCAAATGCTTTTTTGTAAGTGCAATCTCCGCGACGGGCTAAAACCACCAATCCGGGAACAGAGAGTTGCTCATTCGATAATAAACTCTCGAAATGACTATCGAGCACATCTTCAAAATTTTCTTGTAGCTTCATCTCTTCCTCCCCAAAGTCTCATCTAGAAACGCGTGTATCCTTGATAGAAAACATCGAAACGTCGGATACACATATAGTTTATACCGCCGGTATCAGCACTTTTGCTCTATTTATAACCTAGTCTTGATGACCAGTAATTAGATCAGAATAATATGTTTACACGCTGTAGGGAACCAAGTTGAATTGTAAACCTCCCCTTTTTAGTCTCACATCCAATTAGAGTTTTCTGCTGATTGATATTTGTTCAGATATCCCTTGGGGGTTAGATCCTCCAGTGAGTCATGTGGCCTCTCCTCGTTGTATTCCCGAACCCAGTTGTTGTTCAGCTCGCGCACCTCGTTCAGGGTCTTGATCACATACATGTTAAGGATCTCGTCACGATAGGTTCTGTTAAAACGCTCGACATAAGGATTCTGTGTTGGTTGGCCTGGTTGGATAAACTCAAGCTCGATCTCGTGTTCTTCTTCCCAGTCAGCAATCGCAGCGCTGATGAACTCGGGACCATTATACATCCAAACTTTCAACGGATAGCCGCGCCAGGCAGCAACACGATCCAGCACGCGATCGATTCGCGGTGCGGGCAAGATCAGTTCAATCTTAATTGTTAAAGCCTCCCTGTTGAAGTCATCCACGACGTTGAACGTTCGAAATCGTCGGCCGCAGAATAGGCTGTCGTGCATGAAGTCTATCGACCAACACTGGTTCATTGCTTCTGGTACCAGCAGTGAGACTGGCTCCCGACTCGGGATGCGCTTCTTGCCACGCCGCCGCTTGTTCAGCCCTAGCGCCTTATAAATCCGATGAACTCGCTTATGGTTAAAACCATGTCCCCAGCGGCGCATGATCTTGAACAGCTTGCCGAAGCCGTGTGCTGGATAGCGTTCGACCGCATCCTGCAGCACCGCAATCACTTCATCATCCCGGGTAGTATCCGGGCGATACCGGTAAACCGAACAGCTGATGCTGCCTTTAGAGGGCGTCCGAGTTCATGATGGCAATCTCTCTGGCTTGGTTATTTCATAAAATCGCATTATGTATTGAGCGTGTTAGATCATTAGGAAATCCGCGTTCTTGCTGAAACTTCTTAAACCACTCTTGACCGCCCTTACTACAGAGATGCCAACGTATATGGCGTTCGAATAAAGCAACCATCCCTTCTTTTCCTCTGGTGACGCTATTCGCCATTACAAGTGCGCCCTCATTGGCTATACACATATTTTCAAGAAAATGCCCGAACGCAAGTTGCTCAGCCTCCGTTAATGATTCAAAGTCTTTATGCCCCCTTACAATCACATCAGCAAGATTAAGGTCACCTGCTTGCCTGTAGACTGACATGTATCTTTCCGACAACACTCCCCAATTTGTCAGCCGCGCTTGTTTGGTATTGTCACTTATCTGCTTAGCTACTGTAAGCATCGAAAGCATTACACCTATGGCAGCTATCAGCTGAGCTAATTCACCTATCGACATCTACTCACCTCCTTCGGTTTAATTACTTGTAGTGCAAGTAGATTATTATGAATATGCGCCGGAAGGAACCACTCTAAATTCAGCCTTTACCCCAGTGGAAGGAGAGCGGCACTGCGATTGGCTTTCAAAGGCAAGGGATATTTGGACCAAATTTGGACCACTGCGGCGCAACCGACCACAACTAACGACAACAAGTGGCAATAGAACAGCTGTGGTGATAGCTTAATTCAAGAGACGCAGGCTGTTGTGGTGAGTTGTGGTCGATTGTCTGCGAGGGACTCATAATCCGTCGGTCCCTGGTTCGAATCCAGGTGGGCCCACCAATTAAATATATGATTAATAAACTACCTTAAAATATATTAGTCAGAAAAACCTCCCTCCTCTCCCCCATCGTTGAAAAGACTACACTGAGACTACATCAAACAGCTTTCTGCACAAGCCTGCCTAAGTCAGCGGGGGGGGGGCAAATTAGCTCTCCGGAGGTCTAATTCCCTTCTAGAATATTTTCACTGCAGCTGCTCAGACTTCCTTTAGTTGGATTTTTAAGAGCCGACTTAAGTTCTGACCCTTGAAGCGGCCTCTAACGGGTTTGGCTTTTTTTGTGTTTCGGTGTTTTGTGGTGTGCGGATGGTTCGCACTCTATTCGGTTTAGATAGCGGATACTAGTTTCAATGGGCTTCTATAATCGCAATCAATTATTAGAACCATGATCTATGACAAGGCAACTATCGTAGACAAATTAGGTTTAGTAACAAAAAAAAATGGAGGTCTAGGGTGGCAATCATAGAGTCATACGGAAGTTGGGAATTAGTCACTAATGACGATGGAACTTTCTCGGCTCAGCCAAAAGGATCTAATTCACCCACAGTTATAAAAGATTATGGCGGCAATCCGTACTCAGGCGGCGATATCGCTGCGGTCGAGAATTTTAATGGTAGCCTAGCCGTGCTATTTAGCGGGGGTCATGTTTGGTACGTCGATGGGAGCTGGACAAAAGCGCCTGTCGGCCCAGGCGGCAAAGACACTGAAAATCTGTCAACTTCTGACATACCCACGTATTTCTTCTCGGATAGCCCTCCTCCCAGCTATGGAGATGCGGGAGCGCCGGCCCCAGTGCCCGATCCTGAGCCAGTCGTTCCGCCGAGTGGTGGGAGCGATTCCGGTGTCGAGCTGGAAAGCTATGGTGCCTATTCACTTTACAAAATGGACGATGGGACTTTCCGCGTAAATTCCGAAACTGGTGAGCAGATAAAAGATTACGGTGGCAGCGTTTACCGCGGCGGGGACATAGTAGCAGCCGACTTATTCAACAATAGTACGGCAGTTTTGTTCAGTTCTGGACACCTTTGGTATGTTGATGGGACATGGACGAAGGCCCCAACAGGCCCTGGAGGAAGAGATACAGAAAACCTTTCCGCTGAGGATATGTCGACGTATTTTTCCTCAGATAGTCCTCCAAATGATTATGTCGAAGGTGGAATACCAGCGCCGGCCCCAGTGCCCGATCCTGAGCCAGTCGTTCCGCCGAGTGGTGGGAGCGATTCCGGTGTCGAGCTGGAAAGCTATGGTGCCTATTCACTGTACAAAATGGACGATGGGACTTTCCGCGTAAATTCCGAAACTGGTGAGCAGATAAAAGATTACGGTGGCAGCGTTTACCGCGGCGGGGACATAGTGGCCGTCGATGATTTTAACGGCAGCCGAGCCGTTCTTTTTAGCAGCGGTCACATCTGGTATGTAGACGCAAGTTGGACAAAGGCTCCTACAGGTCCTAACGGAAACGATACGGCAAATATCCAACCCTCGGAAATACCAACTTACTTTTTTTCCAATACCCCTCCACCGACCTATGATGAAGGAGCGACGCCAGCGCCTATACCCCCAGAAAGCAATCCTGGGGACGACGGATCATTCTCAGACAAGGGTGATGAGCTAGAAAACTTTGGCGATTATTCACTTTACCGAATGAACGACAACACCTTTAGGGTGGGTTCGCTAGACGGTCCACTCGTTCGTGACTATGGCGGTTCCGTTTACAGGGGCGGAGACATCGTCGCCGCTGAGAATTTCAATGGCAGCAAGGCTGTACTATTTAGTAGCGGACACGTCTGGTACGTTGACGACAACTGGACAAAAGCACCCGTTGGCCCTGATGGCCGGGATACCGAGAACCTGTCCTCTAGCGATATGGTCCTGTACTTTTCTTCTGATGCTCCGCCAGAAAGATACGAATCAGGAGATGACGAAGATCCCATCGACCCACCGATTGCGCCCCCACCAGCGGACAACGATGCTCCCGCAACAACGGGGTTCGAGCTAGAAAGCTTCGGCACCTTTTCACTTTACCGAATGGACGATAATACGTTCAGAATCGGTTCATTAACCGGCCCCCTTGTTCGAGATTACGGCGGAACAGTTTACCGTGGCGGGGATGTTGTTGCGGTAGATAACTTTAATGGCAACAGCAAAGCGGTGCTGTTCGGAAGCGGCCACCTTTGGTACGTCGATGATAATTGGACTAAGGCACCGGTGGGTCCGGACGGCCGAGATACTGAAAATCTATCAGTAGAGGATATGGCGAGGTATTTCTACTCAGACACGCCGCCAGTTATGTACTCGCCCGTTGAGGACGATATCTCTGGAATGCCACCGGCTACCGGTATTCCTGGTGAGGATCAAGACTACTCAACCGAAGGTCTTCTCGTTGAGGGATTTGGTAACTACCCCTTGTATGTCATGACCGATGGCACCTACCGTGTAGGGTCATTAGACGGTGAGCTAGTCAAGGATTACGGCGGTACCGTCTGGCGCGGTGGTGCCATCGTCGCAGCTGACGAGTTTAACGGCGCCAAGGCAGTCGTGTTCGATGGCGGCCACGTCTGGTACGTAGATGACACCTGGACCAAGGCACCTGTTGGACCCAACGGCAGGGACACCGAGCAACTTACATTCTCTGAAGTTAATACCTATTTTTATAATGATGCGCCTCCAGCAGATTTTGGTTCGCCAATCATTGGCCAGCCTGTGGAGCAACCACCTGAAGGAGACTATTCAACTGATGGACGCCTGGTTGAAGAATTCGGTGATTGGTCACTTTATCGGATGAACGACGGAACCTACCGCGTAGGGTCTCTCGATGGCCCTCTTATCAAGGATTACGGCGGTTCTGTCTGGCAAGGCGGCACCATTGTTGCGGCCGACAAGTTCAATGGAGCATTAGCCGTTGTTTTTGAGGGCGGGCACCTGTGGTACGTAGACTCTAACTGGACAAAAGCTCAGATGGGTCCCCAGGGGCGTGACACCGAGAATCTTATCCTCTCTCAGCTCACTAACTATTTTTATAACGACAATCCTCCGCTGTTTTTTAACAACGATGAATTTGTCACTAGCCCGCCTGCTCCCGAGCCTCCGGTCGATAGCGGGTTACCGGCAACCACGGGAACAGTGATCGAGAGCTTTGGTTCGTATTCTCTCTATCGTATGGGCGACGGCACCTATCGAGTAAACTCTCTCGAAGGCGAGCAGATCAAAGATGCCGGAGGCCAGATATGGACCGGTGGTGAGGTAGTGGCTGTAGATGACGTGAACGGCGTTCGCACCATCGCGTTCGCGGATGGCAATGTCTGGTATGCCGACGCGTCATGGACCAAAGCGAACGTGGGACCAGACGGCAAGTCTGCCGACGCGTTTTCTGCGGAGGAAATAAGTAACTACTTCTTCGACGGCGGCGCACCAGTCGTCGATCCCGATGAACCCGACGAAAATATTCCACCGACAGCTGGTCTTGATCCCGCTGAGTTTAATTACCTCTACTCGTCCCTAACTGGCAAAGAGTTAGTCAACAGATTAATTGCGGTGGGGATAGAGCGCATATTGGCAAGCATAAGTTTAGAGCAAGTCGAACGGATAATTGAAAAATTTGGTGACGACATTGATTTCTTAGACTTCGCAGAAACACCAGATAAACCTCAAGTGAAGTTCGAGTCTGATATGTGGACTCTGTCTTTGCTGCCGACAGGCGTTTATCAGGTCGAGCCTGCCGGCGGTGGCCCTATATCTATCATCAGCAACTCAACCGGATCACCGACGCTCGACTCTGTCGCTGCAGTCACGACCTCAAATTTCGTGAACATGATTGCCTTCGAAGGAGGCAGTGTGTGGTACGCCGACAGCAATTGGATGCAGGCACCTCTTGGCCCCAATGGCATAAGCTCTGCGACTTTCTCGGCGGCCGAGATTAGCGCGGTGTTCTTTGGTGAAAGCAAGCCCAGCGATACGCCTGATCCAGACAAGCCAATTGAAGATGAAAAGGACGAACTAAACGAACCCCCTACTGAAGACGCACCAGACGCGCCTATCGAAAATCCCGCTGACGACCCGGTCGAACCAGGTAGCGGATTACCGCAGGAAGAATTTTTATTCTTCTTTGAGTCCGAGACAGGGTTGGAAATTGTGACGAAGATTCAAAAGGCGGATCTTGACCGGCTCTCGTTCTTGATCTCTGATGAGCAGGTCACACAAATATTTGCGAAATTCAGCGAGGATCCAGACTGGCAAGCGTTTGTAACCTCTATCCAAGGGGGGGATAGAACGGTGAGCGAGCTCATGATTGGACAGGAGATTTCAACGGGTCATGAAATTGAGCTCATTGGAACTACCCCCGAAATCCATCCCGATTATTTCATTTAGACGGGGAAAAATAGCAGAGCCGCGAAAACTTTCCGACTCGTAAGCTCAACTCTCCTGAGGAATTAAGAAGGTAAGTCTAATCAGAATAAGTAAGAAGATATTCTAAATCAATACGGCTCGTTAATTGATAACGGGAAACTCAGTGCTATTGATTTAGCTAAATCGTAGCAGACAATGATACTCATCTAGCCAATATTGACCTAATTGGGTTAAGTAGTACTGGTATCGAATTTTTCCCGGGATAAGAGGTCTAGATGCAATACGCACTGTTTTATTTGGACCAAATTTGGACCACTGCGGCGCAACCCACTACAACTAAGGACAACAAGTGGCAATAGAAAAGCGGTGATGGTACCTTATTTTAAGTGACGCAGGCTGTTGTGGTGAGTTGTGGTTGATTGTCTGCGAGGGACTCATAATCCGTCGGTCCCTGGTTCGAATCCAGGTGGGCCCACCAACTAAATCAATAAGTTACACACCCCTCGCAGTGGTACTGACAAGTTGTCTGTCCAAGACCTCAAAATCTTCTGCCTATCAGCCTCTATATCCCCACCGCCTTTTCCCAAGACGCAAAGGCACGCTGCCTAAAGAAACGATAGTTTTCAGCTGAGACTAAATGCCTACCAAGATTGAACAAGTTGTACACAGCCGCATGAGCACCCAGAAACCGCGGCGCCTGTTCCATCGATTTGAACCTCCGCATACCCCGCTCTATCACTCTAGTCGGCTCGTGCGGCAGCTCACATCGATTGTTGGCATACTTAGCTGTCTCGTGAATCGCATCTGAAATTAACTCTCTATGGGCTACGTTATAGCTCCTCAATTTAACCGTGACAATCTTTCTGGGCTCGCCTCTGTGTTTCTTCAATACCCGCTTAAAGAAGCGTTTAGCGGGTTTGCCATCCCGACGCTTTTGCAAAAATACATCCACCACTTCACCATCCTGGCCAACGGCTCTCCATAGGTAATGCTGTACCCCTTGGATCTTCACGAACACTTCATCGATGAAAAAGGTGTCGCCGTATCCTTGGTGCTTCCTTCTCAACCTTTGAGCATATTTCGATCCGAATCTATTGCACCAGAGGCGTATTGCTTCATAGCTAACTTCAATACTGCGCTCGGCCAGCAGATCCTCAATATCGCGATGACTTAGATTGAATCGATGATACAGCCAGACAGCATATTGGATAATTTCAGGTGGGAATCGATGGCGCTGATACATTTTTGATTGAGTCATGGGAGAGGAATACTGGCAGATTGGGAGCTAACTTGTCAGTGCCTCAGCAAGGGATATCTACAAATTGGACGGAAACGAAAGCACAAAGGAATCAATCAAATAATGGTCATTGCAATTACGGCCAATCTAACTCGAATAGTTCAACTTTAGGTAATGCGAAGAATTTAAGGAATGGCAGTCACGTTTGACCGAATACCTATTAAAGGCAAAAAAAAAGCCCCACCTTTCTGGGTGGGGCCTTTCCTGAAAAGCTAAAGCGTATTTGCTAAGACTTGAAGTCTCTAGCTTTCCGCCATGTCTTCGTTGGCTGCGTACCAAATGAACAGACCGAAGGCGATCTTATTCAGCACATCTGCCAAGTTGTACACGATATTAAGCGTGCCGACGTCTGTGCCCCCGGCTAGATAACCGAAGAAGTACCCGATGGGGTAAATAGCCCAGCCAATAGTGACAGTCCACTTCATAAGGTTATAAGACTTCTGCACCGCCGCAGGCGCCTGACTGGCAGCGACTTTACTTGCTTCACCCGCGAAAATTTCGTAGAGAATGAACGCCCAGCCGAGCATGCCAATCACGAACCCGAGGGTCGCATTCATGTAGCCGGCCTCGCCCATGTATCCCGGCACTAACATTACCAGGGTGCCGATAAGAAGCCTCCAGAAGACCCCACCTGCAACCTTGGTGATGGCTGACAGGATCAAGTAGAACTCGATCATTAGCAGCGGAACAGTTAAAAGCCAGTCGATGTAGCGAAAATCAGTCGGCGTGTCGCCTGTTGATACCCAAACTTCGCGCATGTAGAAGTAGTGGAAAGCAGCGATAAAGGTCACCAGCGCACTAACGGTGAGCGATGTGGCCCATTTGCCGCCCATGCGCAGCGATTCCATCAGAAAAAACACTGTTGCAGCTGCAAGCGCCATAGATATCAGCCAAAACGAATATCCCACGAAGTCTCCGGATTGGAGCATCGCCGAATCACCGGATGCCGCCAACGCTGTTTGGCCTGAAATAAGCCCGATAACGCTAACTAAAGCTATTATTACTTTTCTCATGTATCTCCCCCATTAAAGGAACTAATCATCATTAAAATCACTTTTCAGTACATTCGTTACGCGTTAAGCAGGAGGTTGGTTCAAAAAAATTGAACCTTTTAGTAAATAAATGCGTAGTTATGATTTAAGGCACCAAATTGCTTAGAATGTGTTACGAAATCACACAAATAATAAAGAGAGATCCCAGAGAGAGATCTTATGAATGGAAATAGCGCAGAATTAAAAGAGACTTTATGCGGCCGCAGCAGAGTTCTCGCGGCACAGACATCCCTCAGCGAGCTTTCTCCGGGCTCTGATTTGCATCGGGCCATCACCTACCACCAGGCAGCTCCTGGCTCCGAAGCGCGAGCGAAACTTTGCATATATGCTGGAAACGCATTAGGAATTTCTGATGAGGCGACCATCGGGCTGGCGGCGGCTGTCGAGACGCTGCATAACGCATCCCTCATACAAGATGACCTGCAGGATAATGATGCGACACGGCGCGGGCGAGCAGCGGTTTGGAAGAAGTTTGGGCGGGATGTCGCCATAAATGTCACAGACCTGCTCTTGTCCAATGCCTTCGCTCTAGCAGCTTCTGCAGGTCCTCTTCACGCACAAAAGCTTGTGACCACCATGAATCGCGCTGTCGCGAGAACACTGCAAGGGCAGACCAACGATCTCAGTTTTGAGCAGCAAACCGATTTAGATGAAGCAATTACCATTGCCAAGGAAAAGTCGGGCGCTCTATTTTCTCTAAGCCTCGAGCTGCCTCTAATTATGGCAGATCATCAACAGTCATTGAGTCAAGCACGCGAGATTGGCACTCTTTTTGGAATTGGTTACCAGATTTTTGATGACCTCTTAGATCGCGACAGTGATCGTCTCTCTGGCAATAGTGCGAACATCGCATTAATGATCGAAGAAACTGCGGTGAGGAAATATAAGGTGGACACCGCCGAAGAACTCGCCTACTACTTTTTGAGTGAGGCTGCCTCAGGTGCTGCCGAATTACCGAGCGGTTGTGGCGACCTCCTTATCGAAAAGTGCTCTGGGCTGCTGCAAGTGCTGGAAAGAGAGGCGGCATGAGCCGCGCTCTGGTTGTTGGTGGTGGCTTCGGTGGCATCGCATCTGCGCTGCGCCTCAATGCCAAAGGATATGATGTACAACTGATAGACCGCTGCCCTCGACTGGGCGGAAGAGCCCAGGCATTTGAGCGGGATGGCTTCCGGTTCGACGCCGGACCGACTGTGATTACAGCGCCTTTTCTCTTTGATGAACTTTTCGAATTGCACGGTCGGCGACGCCAAGATTACGTTGAATTTCGGCCACTTGATCCATGGTATCGATTCCAATTTGAAGATGGTGAAATCTTTGATTACGGGGGCGAGATGGCTGACACAGAAGCCGAAATCGCTCGTTTTAGCACAGCTGACGTTGCCGGCTACAGGCGATTAGTGGCCCATTCAGAAAAAATATTCAATGTGGGATTCACGGAGCTGTCAGATCGGCCATTTCACAGTATCTTCTCGATGCTGGGTCAAATACCAGCCCTAGTCCGGCTAAAGTGTTATCGGACAGTATGGCAAATGGTCTGTGCTTACCTTCAAAACCCCAAACTACGACAGGCATTTTCTGTTCAGCCGCTTTTAGTGGGAGGGAATCCCTTCGATACAACTAGTATTTATGGGCTAATTCATTTCCTTGAGAGACGTTGGGGCATCCATTTTGCCATGGGCGGAACCGCAGCGTTAGTCGATGGCTACCGCCGGCTAATGGAGGAGTTGGGGATAGAGATAAGACTCAACACCACGGTAGAAAAAATATTGGTTCAAGACAACAAAGCCTGCGGCGTCCAATTGGAGGATGGTCAGCAAATTGACTCCGATCTGATTGTCGCCAACGTCGATCCGAAATATTTGTACGGTCACATGCTTGATGCGTCGGAACAAACCTGGGCTGCGCGCAAGAAGACTCAGCACCACGCATTATCGATGGGTCTTTTCGTGCTTTTCTTTGGCACTGACAAAGTCTACCCGGACATCGCGCATCACACTATTTGGTTGGGGCAAAGGTATCAGGAGCTCCTTAATGAAATATTTAATGGCAAGGCTTTACCTGAGGATTTTTCGCTATATCTCCATCGACCAACCGCTACCGATTCGAGTTTTGCACCTGAGGGATGCGACTCTTTTTACGTGCTCGCCCCCGTCCCAAATCTTGATGCAGATATAGATTGGAAGACGCAAGGTCCTGAGTTGCGCAAACGTATTATCCAGACGCTCAGCGAACACATGCTTCCAGATCTCGAGCACCATCTGGTTACGGATTTCTACATGACGCCAGAGGATTTCGCAACAGATTACTTGAGTGTTGGAGGCGCCGGCTTCTCGGTGTCACCATTGTTCACCCAGTCTGCCTGGTTCAGATTTCACAATAAAGCTGAGGGGCCAGATAATCTTTTCCTAGTGGGTGCGGGCACTCACCCAGGAGCTGGTCTTCCAGGTGTAGTGAGTTCGGCAAAGGTACTAGACCGTTTGGTACCAGACTCTGTCAGCGAATCCATTTACTCTGCTGCTTGATTAATCGAGCCATGTTAGCGAGCTACAAAGCCAAATCAATGCAGCCAGCGGTAAACGTTCTAGCTCATCACGGGAAATCATTCAGATTTGCCGGTCGTTTTCTAGACAAGCAACAGCTTGAGGATTGCGCCCGGCTCTACCGTTTTTGCCGTTTTATTGATGACCTAGTAGATGAAGCGTCTGACGCAGACGCAGCCAGGAGTCAACTTGAGGTGCTCAAAGATAGTCTTGATCGAGGCTGCAGCGCTGACCCAATCGTACAGGATTTTATTGAGCTGACGAAACAGTGCCAAATGCAGGCCAAGGTAGTATCAGAATTAATCAAGGGCATTGAGTCCGATCTAGCCCCTGTGCTGCTGCAGAATGAATCCCAACTGCTGCGCTACTGCTATAGAGTCGCTGGCACGGTTGGTTTACTCATGTGTGATGTGTTCGGAGTGCGCGATACAAACGCCAGGAACCATGCTATTGATCTTGGAATCGGAATGCAGCTCACTAACATAGCAAGGGATGTCAAAGAGGATGCGACGATTGGCCGTCGGTATATACCATCTGGGTGGATCGGGGAAGTATCGCCTGAAGCGCTCGCGACGCCAACGCATACGCCACTCAGGTCAATTAACGAATCTGTAGGGAGGTTACTCAACCTCGCCGATAAATACTACGCGTCTGGCAGCCAGGGGCTCAGGTTTCTGCCTTCGCGGGCTCAAGCCGGCATCACGATAGCTGCTGGCGTCTACAGAGAAATCGGGGTTGTGCTGAGTGAGCGCGGCTTTGATATTCACTCAGGGCGCGCGCATGTCGGATTATTGAGAAAAATTCGCGTCGCACTCAGATCAACTCTTTCGAACCCTTGCAGTCAGCCTTATGAGCCCCATGATCCGAGTCTGCATATTCACCTTGCCGGCTTGCCCAATGCGCACGAACCTGCCTGACGAATGCTCAGATGAGTATGATTTAATTATCATTGGGGGAGGCTGCTCGGGCCTCTCGCTTGCCACCGCAATTTGCAATCTGGCTACTACTCCGGAACATGCCCCCCACACTTTGATTATTGAGCCTCGCTCTCACTATACAGATGACCGTTCGTGGTGCTTCTGGGGGAGAAAGGGCGGAATGGATGGCAAGCTCATAGGTAAATCCTGGCCGGCATGGGAATTCAGCTCGGATTCAGTCAGACACCAGCATCGTTCCGAAACCGATTGGGGATACCACTATGTTCCGTCAATTCGGTTCTATGATCATGCTGAGAAGGTAATT
>Ga0222719_10004087_pt1 | contig 12846 bp, 32 predicted proteins | sample C33_34DmetaG_FD_165039 | JGI IMG/M metagenome (GOLD analysis project Ga0222719, IMG submission 165039) | Estuarine water microbial communities from San Francisco Bay, California, United States - C33_34D | ecosystem: Environmental > Aquatic > Marine > Unclassified | place: USA: California...
AAACGCTAAAAGAAGAAATGCGAGAGATACAAGAACTGCTAGGACGTATACATCACCAAAAGGTATGGTATACTCCAAAAGAATTTGTTCCAGGCGGTTGACAAAACTAAATACTTATGTTACATTAGTAACACTACACACATACACACAAGGAGAATATAATGAGCGTAGATACAAAATACGGCGAAGCCATCTTTAAACAAACACAGGAAGTTGCTGAAATGTTTAAAGCCGCAATGCCAAAAATCACAACAAATAAAAATGGATATGAAATCCGTACAAAGGTTCTAGAGATGGCGCAAGGCAACATCTGGAACGACTATCATGCAAAGTTTGCAGGATGGGAACAAACTGTAAAACGTGACAAGGACACTGGTGAAGTTGTAGCAAGTGTTACACTGCCAGAGGTACCAGGTACAGACGCAGTATTAGAAGCGGCTGAAAAGTTTTACGACTTTGTAAACGGTAAGCCTAGTAAATAATAGTATACAAAAGTACATTTGGGGCATAGCCCTGTAATAAAAAGTAATAGAGTAGAAGCCCTCGGCATTAGAAATAGTGTCGGGGGTTAATCTTTTAGCTAAGTAACTGTATGTTCAAATATATTAAAGAATGGTTTGATGATTACAATTATGTTCAACAAGAATTAAACTCTATGGGATTTTTCACAGCATACCATCAATGGGGTGTAATTACTCATTACGTTGAACCGAAGTTAAATACACAGATAAATACACTGCATGATAAACAAAGAACCATTCAATCAGAAAATACAAGAACTAAAGGACGCCGGAAAGTATAGAGTCTTTAATGACATCGTACGAGAACGTGGCGACTTTCCTGTAGCTATCTGGTATGGTCCTTATAATATTAAAAATATAGTTAACTGGTGTTCTAATGATTATTTAGGCATGGGTCAACATAAGGTTGTTATCGATGCAATGCATACTGCATTGGACCAAACAGGTAGTGGTTCAGGCGGTACAAGAAACATTGGCGGTACTAGTCATTACCACGTAGCACTTGAACACGAACTATCAAAATTGCATAGCAAAGAAAAAGCATTGCTATTTACTAGTGCTTATGTTGCCAATGAATGGACACTTATTGCTCTAAGCAACATCATTCCTAATATTTGTTTCTTATCTGACTCAAAGAATCATGCTTCACTAATACAAGGTATACGACATAGTGGCGCAGAAAAACGAATATGGACTCACAATGATATGAGCGACCTAGAAGAAAAGTTAAAGGAGGTTTCCGCTGAAGGACTTACACCTTGTATAGTTTTTGAATCCGTGTATAGCATGGATGGTGATGTCTCTCCTATAGCTAGTGTCTGTGATCTTGCTGAAAATTACGGGGCGATGACCTATATAGACGAAGTACATGCTGTAGGCTTGTATGGAGAAACTGGCGCAGGAGTCTGCGAGAAGATAGGGGAAGACCGAATTGATATAATCAATGGAACTTTAGGCAAGGCTTTTGGAGTACAGGGAGGATACATTGCCGGCGACGGAATAGTCATAGACGCAATCCGCAGTGTGTCTAGTGGATTTATATTCACCACCAGCACAAGCCCGGTTATTTGCTCTGGTGCTCTTGCTTCTATTAAGTATTTAAAAGACCATAACGAACTAAGAATCAAACATCAAGAAAGGGCATCTACATTAAAGAAAATGTTAATTGAAAATAATATAGAAGTGCTTGAAGATGCTTGCACACACATAGTCCCGGTTATGGTTAGAGACGCAAAACTTTGCAAACGTATGAGTGATATGTTGTTAGAAGATTATAATATCTATATACAACCTATAAATTTTCCTACGGTTGCAGTCGGAGAAGAACGTTTACGCATCGCGCCTACTCCGTTACATACTGATGCAATGATGCATAACCTTGTTGAAGCTTTACGAAAAGTATTTAAAAGAGTCAATGAAGGTTGTTTTTAACGGAGAATAATAATAATGATAAAAAACTTTAATATAAAGAAAGCATTCTGGTTTACGCTAGGATGTATACTCTTAGGTGTAGCATTTGTAGGTGTGTACCTACCCGGCTTACCTTGGAGTACACCTGCAGTCGGAGCCGCATATTGTTTTGCAAAGTCAAGTGACAGGATGCACAACTGGATTATGAACCATAAATTGTTTGGTCCATTCTTACGTGGATGGAGCGAGAAGAGAGTATTCCCAACAAAAGGAAAATACTTAATGATTCTAACTATGAGTTCGAGTATTGCTATTATGTGGTTTACCACAGGCAACTTAAAAGCAATAGCATGGACAGGTGGCTTTATGGTACTTGTTGCTATATGGGCTTGGAGATATCCAGGATCACATGATGAACACAAGAGAAGAAAAGAAGCAGGTAAAAGAATAGCTTGGCTAAAGTAGTAAGGCCCCGCTGTTAGATATAAGATTTCCAAACTGGATGCCTTATGCTAAACTCTAATTGTTTACGCTTAGTAACAAGCTCATAATAATTAGGTTCATAAGGCATTTTTTTTGGCTTCATAACCGTTTTGTTGCCTTTAAGAGTATTACATTTATTACATGCGGCAACTATGTTTTCCCAATTAGTCTTACCTCCTTTAGAGATAGGAACTACATGGTCTAATGTTAAATTTGGTCTGTGGAATTTGTTAAGGCAATATTGGCAGGTGTATAAGTCGCGTATGTATAAGTTTACTTTAGAAAATCTAGGCCGCCGCCGTCGGCGCATAAATTCTTTAAGCATAATTACTGCCGGTACTTTAGTTTCCCAATTCTCACTGCTTACAATCCAATCGTCATACCATTCAAGCACTTCGACTTTGTCTAAGTACATATAGGTTATTGCCTCTTTCCATTGTATTGCACTCAGTGGTAGGTAACTCACTGGCTGAGCATCTGCATTCAAGACTAGCACGTCAGTCATTGCTCATTTTCTCCTCTTAACTACAAGTATTTATTGTGGATCTTTTTCTATGCCATAGGAAAGGCATACTCTCGGTGTTAGTGGTTTCGCGCCATGCATCATACCTGCAGGTACATACACCATTTCGCCTGGTGTAAGGTCATATACTTTTTTGCCTAATGGATCATCTATTGTAAATTGTGTATCGCCTATCACGTTCACAAGATAAACATCAACATGATCGTTATGTAAAGGAAACACTTCACTGAAACTTGAGAAGCTGGTATATTGATGACAACTGACTTGACTATTGAATGTATCCATTAGATAGTTTTGAAACTCTAAATGGACTGCCATCTTGTCACTTAGTATCTCGTGAACAATACATCCTAAATTTCTTAGACCTGTAACAGCCTCAGGGTTTGTCTGGGCTACTTGTTCTAGGTTGTCAATCGCGGCCATCCAATCCAACGGCGGAAGACCTGTGTCTTGCCAATGAAAATGTCTTTTGCCAACGACTTCATTTAGAAATGTATCTTCTAAAATCATTGTTACGTAGGATCTCCATCGCTTTCTGCAGGCAACATATTCTTTCCTGATGATATCATACAATACATTGGACCTACATTAAACATTAAAGTAAATGTATTTTCTTCAAAGCCTGGCTTCATAAAGATTGTTATTTTGCCATTGACTGTTTTGTTGCCTGGAATGTAAAACACTCCATCAGCTTCAACAAATGGTACTTCGCCGTATCTTTGATAAAGACCCATATCAGGTTCTACTGGTGAGCATAGTGTTACAAGGGGTAACAATACTGTGCCTTCTGGTAGACTATTTTCAGGGGATGGCGCTTTCTCTTGAGCCAATGCTAAAGAACCAACTGTAGTTATTGCAATTATTAAAACTGCTAATTTCTTAAAAAACATAACATTTTTCCTCTATACTATATTTATTATAGGTACTGATCGAAAAGGTTCTTGCTGGTTTGATCTACTGCCTTAACCCATTGGTCTTCTTGTTCATAATTAAACACTATACTATAATTTGCTTCTGTTGTCAACCAGGCTTTGTGTTTTGTTATTTCATTTTCTAATTGAGTCGGATGCCAGCTTGTAATACCATAGAAGAATCTATAGGCATTTGGAACGTTGCCTGTAGCCATCTTTTCAAACATAAACTTATCACTAGACAGACATAGCTGATTGCCGATGTGCATAGTATTTTGACTCTGCCAATCATCTGTATGCAATAACAAAAGACTCTGTTCACTAACAGGACCTCCCCTGTAGAGTGTTTCAGCATAGGCCCCGCTGTAGGGTTCTTGGGCTCCGGAGAATATATCACTGACCTTCTTAGTTGATGGTCGATTAAGAGTTAAACCTGCAACTATATCATCTGTTTGATCATAACAATAAACAACTGTTCTATGAAAGTTTGGATCTGAACGTAGATTCGGAGTGGCTACCAAGAGTTTACCAGCGTAGCTCATCCTAACTCCAGTCGGGTAATGGGCCGCCGTACTTCTTTCCTTTAATTTTCTTGCCGCCTACTGTCTTACGTGTGTCGCCAACCTTGTGACTCTTTTTACCTTCACGTCTGCGATAGCCTTGACTTTTGCAAGAAGAAAGATTGCTTGCACCGAGACTGTCGTTAGATCTATTACTAGTGCATAAGGCTCTAGAAGCCTTTGCTTCGTCTAATAAGTTTGGGTCTATATCGATCAGTTTCATTGGTTAGTTTATCCTCTTTACTATCTGTATTTATCCGCAGGGTTCTCACTATAATCATTGCTGGACATCTCACTACATAGTCTAAAGGTCAGTGCCTTCCTAGGACCTTTAGTCGTGTTAATACTCACTTCACCGGTCTTATCAAAATATTCTATCTTTGTGATTTCGGCCGGTTCATTATTTTTACCCACTAGGATGGTTTGCCCTAGCTCTAAGTTAAGGCTGATATGTCGTAATGTCATTGGAGTTCTCCTTCTGTCGAACTGTTCTGTTCGTACAGATATTTATCGGTTAAATACTTGCATGAGATACATTATTTTGAAAGACGACCTAGACAAGAACGTTATAGTAGATACCTGCACAGATGACATCATAGGCAAGGTTAGGAATACTAAGATTGCCCTAAGACTTTGCCAGAAATTAAATCGAGCGGTAAAAGAAGAAAGGTTGTCAGCCAAAATTCATTGACATTTAGATCGTTTGATATTATAGTAAGTAGATAATGTTAAAAGGATCGAAAATGAAAATACTGTTAATAGGCTCAATGTTAATAACATTGTCTGCCTGCAATTCCGTCCACAATCCGCGTCATGGAGACGCTCCAGGCGATCCATGTATTAAATGTGGAGAGAATTGGATCTTTATTCAAAACGAACCTTTTGGGGCTCTTAAGCAATCCAAACGTCAAGGGCACGATTGGAATGATCCCAGCACGGTTGCACATTATTAAACGGACCCCTAGCTCAGCTGGATAGAGCGTTGGTTTGCGGAACCAGAGGTCACAGGTTCGAATCCTGTGGGGTCCGCCAAAATAGGTTGACTTTTAGATTGTTTGACCATATACTGTATAAACAATAAGAAAACAAAGAGAGGGCTTACATGATACATTCACTTTTAGAAAGCAATATGCGAGAGGCTATTGCAAATCCCGACAATCAATTTAAAGACGGTTCTATTAATTGGAACTTCGTAGATGCAGACGCATATCACGACTGCCATAACTTCTTCCGTAGTGATGCCGACTTTTATGAATCATTTCATAACATTGCAGAAAAGATTGCAAACGAAATGAATCCACAGACAAAGGAAATTCAACTTGAGATGGAGATATAATTATGAGAAAAATTATTAAAATTGGAACAGCCTGTGATACCAAATTCGGAGAAGCGAAAGTGACAGGCATTGAATTCTGCGAAGCAGAAGGAATGAAAGAAGGAATTGCTATGGACAAGGTGTTCATAGGAGATAAAAACAGATGCGTCTTTGACTTTGATAACGGTCATTGGCAGTATGGATATCAAGTGGAGGTATTAAATGGCTAGAGAAGAAAAATCGACTGAAGAACAAAAGATGATAGATGAGTGGCTTGCAAAAGGAAATAAGGTTACAATCTGTCCACCAAATACTAGAACTGACTCAGTTGAATATGTCTATGGTTGGGGCAAGAAAAAGAAAAAGAAAGTACCACCAAAAGAGGTTGACTCTAAATAAGAATGAGTCTATACTGTAAGAACAATAAGGCAAACAATTAGGCAAACAAGAGGGACAAATAAATGGCATATGTATCACAAAAAGATAAGGCAGAACTAGCACCAGCAATCAAAAAGGTGCTTTCCAAATACGGTATGAAAGGTTCTATTTCAATCCGTCATCATTCAACATTGGTAGTGACACTTCAAAGCGGAGCAATTGACTTCGGTGAATACACTCATGGGGATGGTTATATTCAAGTAAATGTTTATCACATCGAACGTCATTACAAGGGCAAGGCACAGAAGTTCCTAACAGAACTGTTGGCCGCTATGAAAGGCCCAGGTTGGTTTGACAAGAGTGATTCAATGACAGATTACTTTCACGTCAAGCATTACTGCGATATCAATGTAGGCAAGTGGAACAAGCCCTACTTCCTACAGAACACTGCTAAGAAGGCGCCTAAGAAGCCCGTACAGGTGTCTATACCTGCTAAGGCAACTATCAGCGACAGCAATGAGACGGCTGAAACTCTAGCACGAATGAATGGCAAAGAACTAAACGACTTCGTTGAGAGCTTGATGGATCGTTATCCTAACCTAGGTGAAAATATTATGAGCCAGATTGGATATTCTATGTTAGAGAAAGAAGGCGTATAATGGTTGAAGGATTTATTTTATTAGCCTATATTCTAGGCACAGCCTTTGGATGGTATTACGGACTTGCTCGAGGTCAAAAGAAAGGTATCGAACATACCGTCGACAACCTCATAGCTCAAGGTTATCTAAAATATCGTGGCGTGAAATCTAATCCGGAGATAATGAAACACGACGAGTCTTACTAGTGTTCCAGACACTGAAAGAAATGCAGGAGGATACTGTATATCCTGCCTGTGTTGGTCTAAGTAGGATAGGTGACAGCATTTTTCCTTGGATGCAAAGACGATCCGAATGTTGGACTGATATGAAAAGTCGTCCTTATCCTTGGTATCTAAGACTAGTTCCGAACCGTTTTATATGGTATAATCGTAACGGAGCCATCTTAAAAATACGTCCAAAATAGGTTGACTTTAGATCACTTTGATCATATACTGTATATAATAATTAGGCAAACAGAGAGGCAAAATAAATGACAAATATCGTAACAAAATCCGTAGAACTTATCTACCAAATGGATAACGCTCAATTGAATGAGGTTATCGAAGCAATTCAACTCAAGCGACAGTTTTTAGCCAAGCAGGCTATCAAGAACTTTATCAAAGGCGATATGGTTCAGTTCACTTCACGTAGAACAGGTGGCAAGATCAATGCAACCGTTGAGAAGGTGAACAAGAAATACGTTATCGTTTCAACTCACATTGGTGGTGAGAAATGGAGAGTTCCAGCAACTCATCTTACCAAGTTGAGTGACATTGGAGTAGGTGCCTAATGGGTACCTTCACAATATCTTCAGGATTGGGACTACTATTCACAGGCATTGTGGTAATGGCTGTGATAGGTCTTGTAGGTCTACACGTGATCAACAAGTTGAAAGACGAGGACTAGGTGGGTCCTTATTCCGAAGAAAAACAATTTCAAAGAGCAACTTCTATTCAGAGGTTGCTTGATACGAATCCACAATTGGATCCATTGTATAGAGCGGTTTGGGAGAAACATCTTCTAAATCTTGCTAACAATGAAACCACATATAATTATCGAGTGAAGCACGTTTATTCACTCTTGAAACCAAAACAGAAGGGATGGGTAAGTTATGAGTAAGACAGGACAATGGGTATTTGAAATGCAAGAAGACGCTCAACAAATGACCTTAGATGAGTTTATTGAGAAGCACGGTAAGTCACAGGAAGGTGTTTGGCACGAAGTATGGGCTCAAGCAGACTATGACTTTGTGGAGATGGACGACGGTGCCTAAGTTCAAACAATCATATTTCAAGCCTACGTTTGATTACGACAAGAGCTTGTTCGAAGGATTGATCTGGAAGGAGCCTAATTCAAAAGGCACGGGCTCCTACGATATCACACTAGAGCCTAAAGGCTTTACCTGTGACTGTCCAGGCTTTTCATTCCGAGGTAAATGCAAACATTCACAGATGGTGAATGATAGAGTAGAGGAGGCCATCAATGGCGAAGTCCCCGAATATTACACCTATTAGTTCTATGTTCGTTCAATGGAGCCAACCCTATGTGACCATGCAGGGGTTCTTTGTTCCAAACGAACAGGTCGAACAAACGACACAAAAAGAACAGAAGATAACCGTGTCGAATGAATTAGCACGCCTGGATTTCTTAGAAGACGAAGTCCAAAGTATGTTGACTTATCCAGACGTTGAACGTATAATGAATAAAATAACAAAGGAGATCGAAGATGATTAAGGCTTTAATTTTTATTGCTATTGGTGCCGTAGGTGCCTATCTATACATGAACCCAGGTGACGTTGACGGTGCTATGGGCATGGTTAAACAAGGTATCAATCAAGGCGCAACTATTGTTCAAGAGGCAACTGAATAATGAAGATTCAAGATATCGAAGTAGGCAAGAGTTATGCCTGTAAATTTAAGGTTGAGACCATGCTGGATACCTTTGGTAGGCCTCCAGGGTTGAGTGACACACCTTTGAAAGGGCCAGGACTATACGAAGGCTTTGGCGTGATTGAAATCCGTGACAGTGAAAAGGAAGTGGTTCAGATTGTAGACGAAAAGAGCTCGAAGAAATTCGTAGTTCCTTTCAAAGACATCTGGGATATTGATACTGTAGATTGGGTTGATCCTTTAGACTCAAAATAGGTTGACTTTACTTCTCGCTGAGTCTATACTGTATAGACAATGAGGAGCAGGGTATGGCTAAATCAAACCGAAGACCACAGAAACCTAAAGTTCGTAACTGGGCCGCGAAGGCAGTACGATCCCCTGATGGCCCTTATCGTCCACGTTCAGAACGTGACAAGACGAAATATTCACGTAGAAAAAAACATCCAAAAGTGGTTGACATTCAAGAAGAATGAGTCTATACTGTATAAACAATAAGAGATTAACTTAACTTGCTGGAGGGCAAAATTATGCAGACACTTTCTATTACACTTAAAGGCGACGGCATCTGGGGCGCAGAAGCAGGTCGTAAGGTGACACTTACAGGTTTCAATGTTCAATACATGAATGCAGACACCTACGAGGACTGCAACGAAGGCGATGACAATGCTGTCATAGGCCATGTCACTGTTGAACACGACAGCACCTGGGATGTCTACACAGACACAGGCTTCCAAGAAGCGGCCGCGAACTATACAAACATCATGGGTTTGGATTTTACCGAACAGGGTATGCAAGAAGACAACCTTGCATCGATGGAGGTATAAATGGGTTATACTATTCTACAACCTATCCCAGAACGTTATCAAGAACGTCAGGGTCTCGAAGGGCCATTTCAAACTATGGCCAACAAGGTGGTCTACTATGATCCTAAAGAAGGATCCTATTACGATCCGGACAAGGATGTATTCCTTACCTATGAAGAATGGAAGGAACTAGGATGAAAAAAATAGTTCTTTTAGGCCTAGCGGTATTGACACTAAATGCCTGTTCGGCAACTGTAGGTAAAGATATAATCAAGACCTATAACCTAGGAAAGAATTTGAATAAGATAACAACCTCAGGAGTAATGGAAGAAGGTTCAAACTGTATCAAAAGAATCTTCGACCCTAGCAGAAATCAAGGACCATGCTCTTAGGCTTACTAACATTTCTTTTGGTACTAATGATACCTGTTGGTATGTTAATGATATGGAACAAGGAGGAACCTAAAAAATGAAAACTTTCGCAGACATTCCTTTTAAGGAAACAACTATGCCCAAGGGCGTCCAAGCCTTGCTGTCGTTTGGAGGAGACTATGAACTCAGCATTATAAAGAATGAAGCAAGTTATGGCAATCACAAAGGCTTGTATGAGATTGCGGTGTTTAAAGACAACGACCAAGTTGAACTGCCAGGTATTACTAGAGAAGGTGATACTGTCAAAGGTTTCCTTACTGAGAATGAAGTGGTAAGTATCATCAAAAAAATGCATCTAATCACAGCCGCAGAACCGGAGGCTTTCTGAAAGGCATAATCCTAATCCTATTGTTCACAGGTGAACTTGAATACAGAGTTTTTGACTATAGCTCAACTAGATTGTTTATGGCCTCAGATGATGAAAAGATTGTGGCCTGTGATGCTAGAGCAAATAATCTAAGAGAACAGATGAGCGAGCATTCATTTGAAGACCCTAGAGGACAGGGTTGGTATTTGAAGGACGGCACAGGTACTATTCAAGGACATATCTGTTAGCCATTCTGTTTGACTTTTCATAGGATATATCATATACTATAAAGATAATAAACAATAACCAAGAGGGCAAATATGGAAACAAAGGCAAAAATAGACTTTTTTTACGACAGGAACGAAGACTGGGAATCAACATACAATAACCAGAACTTCTTTGAATACAACCTACACAGAATGAGATATCTGGTAGTAGACACAGAACTAAAGAACAATCCGTTTGAAGGTTGTGTGGATCTAGAAACACTTGAAGTCAAAAACTCAATGCAATTTGAAAGACTCAAGCAATACACCCACGAAGACCTGCAGAAATTATGCGAAGTCAACGAGTGGGATTGGATAGGTGATGACTTCGAACATATGTGGCAGTATCTAGGTTTCATTGCAGATCACGACAAGACATTTATGTATAACACAAGAATCATGGGTGAAGATGAATGGATGCACATCTATGGTTATACTATACCTGAGAAGTATAGAGAAGGTGCTCTTAGAGAGGCTTACCTAGCAGGTCAATCAGACGCAGAAAAAGGCTTAGACTAGTAGCCAAAAGGAGTTGACTTTCGCTGAGAAAGATCATATACTGTATAGACAATAAGGAAACAGAAGGAGGGCAATATGCCAAATTGGTGCAATAATACATTAACTATCCAAGGACCTACAAAGACACTCAAACCTTTGTGGGACGAAGCGAACAAAGAAGGCTCAGGTCTATTACAGGCAATGAAGCCTATCGGTAAATGGGAATACGATACAGCCGTAGAAGCATGGGGTACCAAGTGGGACGTAGACACAGAAGGCTTGGAATACACAGACAATGGTGACGGTACAGCCGCTATCACAGGTTGGTTTGATAGTGCATGGGCACCCCCAATTGATGCTTATAACTCATTCTTAGACGATATGGACAACTGTAGCCTTGAAGCAACCTATGAAGAAGGTGGTATGGACTTTGCAGGCATCTATGACAATGGTGATGATCAATACCTAGAAGGCATTTCAGAAGTCTGTGAACGAGTTGTTAGAGGAACAGAAACTCTAGAAGAGCAGGACGAACTGTTTCAGAAACTAGACCAAGAATTCGAGCTGATTGAAAGCAGACGTGAATACATCGAAGAACAAATGGCAGAAGAAAAAGCCAAGGAGACAGCATAATGGGAGTTCGTTCAACAGAAGTCGCACAGGACGACGGATTTATAGATCACAAGGATCTTATCATAGGTGAAGGCTTGAGCCACACTGTGATCGCAGATAGACTAGCACAGGTAGACGCTTGGAAGATACAGTCAGACGCAGGCTCAGGAGACTACGAGTACCTAGCCAACCTATTAGAATCAGGCTTTAGAGGCTATCATAACATGAGCCCTGGAGAGCTATGGACCGAATGGAAAGCTCAGGAAGAACAGTGGAACGCCCTCCGGGAAGATGAACAACTTCCCTGGATCACACTAGAATAAGGAGCAAGATGCTTGGCCAAATATACCCTAGACACAGAGGATCAAACCCTATTAGAGGAAGTGTTCAATCTTGCTCAACGGGTTGTGGATCTACAACTAGACGACGACTCAGCAGGAGAACTACAGGAACTCTTAAATGCTTCAGCTGAAGTCTTCGGAATCACTCAAGCAGAAGTCATAGTTGAAGATGATGGTGAAGGAACCGTGCGAATCACATTCGCTGAAGCAGAGGACAACTCCAAACATAAGTGGACTCCCACTGTTATCACAAACGAAGACGTCAAACCCAAGCCCGAAGGGTAGCACAGATCCTCTAATCCGCAGAGCGGTTTCGCAGAAATTTACTGATCACATAATGATCGTCCTATGACAGTAAATAATTCTATGCCAGAACGATACAAATATCATGTAGTCAACCGACAAGGCGAGCGTGTAGAATCAAACATACCTGATGAGCGCCAAGCTGAAATTGTGATCAACTATCTACTAGAACAGAATCCTCATGAGAGCTATAGCATAGAGCAAGAACAGTTCTATACCGTAACAGGCATGGGTAGAGATCCAGACCTACACTAACACACAATGACAGATGAAAATGATCATATAGTGGACGATCCGTGTGACGATATCACCACCCTATGCGACTATTGGGAACTGTGGTTAGGCTATGTGAGTAGCATAGAGCAGAGCTAAGAGGACCTCAAGTGCGTAGATGACTATAGTGTCTAGAGCTATAGGCCCCGCTGTAAGCACCTAGGAGATCTACTCTAGATAGAATCTTCTAGTGAGTCTTACTATCTATCTACTGTAGAGAACTGTTTAGAGGACCTTATACTGCACAATAGAGCGTCATACACAGGAGAGATAGAATTGCTTAGAGTATTTGAACTATGCCTCTCGTCACCTCAGTCAACCTAAAAAAATTTGCGTATAGATTGTGGAAAATCGTACTAGAACCGTAGGAAATGTGGCTCTAC